>Ga0233421_10000323_pt1 | contig 21313 bp, 20 predicted proteins | sample Watercolumn_Mata_3_FD_182725 | JGI IMG/M metagenome (GOLD analysis project Ga0233421, IMG submission 182725) | Freshwater microbial communities from Lake Matano, South Sulawesi, Indonesia - Watercolumn_Matano_2014_107_MG | ecosystem: Environmental > Aquatic > Freshwater > Lake | place... | reverse complement strand
GTATGTCATCAGTCCTCCCTTTTCTTTGCATTAAGAATCAATGGAAGAATGAGTTCTTTAATTTCACCCTCGGGTGTTAGGAACTGAATTGTCGCACCTTTAATCATAGAAAAAACAACGAAATAATAAAAAGCTATGGCATTTCTTAAAACTTCAGCAAAAGATGAGGCGCCGGTGTTTGTTTTTAATTTTTTGAGAACACCAATTGTTTTTTCAGTAAAAGAGAACTGAATCTTTCGCAACCCTTTGTCTGCTGCCACTTTCTCCTCCTTGGTTTTTGGTTGTCAAAGAACATTATAACAAGCCCATCCGCTGCTTGATTGCCTGCAAATTCTTCCGGGCCAGCTCCTGCGCCTGTTGAGCGCCAGTAGCCAGAATCTTAGCGACTTTTTTAGGATTAGTCAAGTAGTATTTTTGCTTTTCCTGAATAGGCCTTAAAACTTCAATCATGGCTTCGGCTAAAGCCGGTTTTAATTCGGAATATTTAATCGTGCCGGCAGAAAATTCTTTGGCAAATTTGGCCACTAATTTTTTATCAGGAGAGAAAAAGCCTAGCAGTTCCAGTAAATTTTTAGCGCCTTCAGGTGTGGTCACCGCCACTTTTATTTTTTCTCTAATCATGGCCGGCGCATCAGTCAAGGCAATATAAGCTTTGGCGCCGAGTGATTTAGACATTTTTTTATCCGGCTCATTCAAAGCCATGATTCTTTTGGCTGCCACTAATTTGGTTTTTGGCTCTGGAAAAAACTCGCCAAATTTATTATTAAATTTTCTGGCAATCACCCGCGCCAATTCCACGTGTTGGACCTGATCCTCACCAACCGGCACAATTTCAGTTTGATAAAGCAAAATATCCGCCGCCATTAAAACCGGATAATCGAAAAGACCGACATTAGCCTTATTTAATAACTCATCTTGTCTAAGGGTAAAATCAGTGTTTTTTGCTAAAATCTCAAACACACCCTCCTTTATTTCTTTATATTTATGTCTTACTGCTAATTTCTTTACTAAATCATCAATAACCATGTTTGTTAACTTTTGTTTTCTTTTTTTCTTTAATTCTTCTAAAAAGTTTTCAATATAATCTTCGAAGTCGCCTATTTTCACCTTAAGTTTAGTAAGATTTTCTAGTATTATTCTTTCTTGTCCGTGTAAGCTAGATATATCAGTCTTGTCTTTAAACTGTGTCATTCGCTTTAATTCTCCGACTGGTGTCAAACAATTAAAAAACCAGGCCAATTCTGCGTGTTCGGAAACCTGCGACTGCACAAAAATAATTGATTTTTTGGGATCAAGGCCGCAGGCTAAAAAATCCACGGCGGTTTTAAAAATTTGCTCCTGCTTTTTTTGCGGATCATAATCTTGCGTCAAAGAATGCAAATCCACCACGCAAAAAAGCGGCTGATAATTGCCAGAATTTTGTAGCTCCACCCATTGTTTCATGGCACCTAAATAATTGCCGATGTGGAGTTCGCCGCTCGGCTGAATGCCGGAAAATAATATTTTTTTCATATAACTAAATTATAATACCAAACCCGCTTTTGGGCAAATAAAAAACGGGGTAACCCGTTTCTTATTACTAGTTACTTATTATTTTCATCAAACCACGAGATCCCTCGGCTCATCCGATAGTTATCGGGATCGCTCAGGATAAACTGCGGCTTTTACACTTCAATCACCACCGGCAAAATCATCGGTCGTTTTTCTGTCTTGGAAAAAAGAAACTGGCCCACTTCGTTTCTGATTTTATCCTTTAAATAGTCATCGTCCAGTGGTAGTTTTGTTTTTTGTTTTTGGCCTTCCACAATTTTTCTCACCTTGGCGCGCGTCTGATCAATCAGGATTTTGTTTTCTTTCAAATATACAAAACCACGTGAAATAATATCAGGGTTGCGGACTAATTTTTTCTGCCGCCGGCTAATGGTCACCACGACCATAACCATACCGCCCTCGGAAAGAGTCTGGCGATCGCGCAGCACCACATTTTGTAGATCAGAAACACCCAGTCCGTCCACAAAAACCGGATCAACAATGATTTTCTTAGGCAGGATACGGGCAGAAAATTTGGCAAATTCCAAAACCGAGCCGTTGTCAGGCACCAGGATATTTTTATCACTATACCCCAATTCTTTTTTTGCCATCTTGGCCGTTTCTTTTAACATATAATGGTTGGCATAAACAGGAACCAAAAACGTTGGTTTGGCCTGTTGAATAAATTCTCTGATATCCGCAGCGGTGGCATGACCGCCAGAATGAACATCCATAAATTCTGAATGAATAACATTATCGCATTGGCGATAAATAGCGTCTTTCAAACGTTGCACGGTTCTTTCATTACCCGGGATAACGGAAGAAGAAAAAATTACCGTGTCATCTTTCTTAAATTTTATGAAACGATGCTCGCTGTTAACAATTCGATTTAAAACCGCTCGCTCTTCTCCTTGAGCGCCAGTACACATCACAATTACCTGATTATCCGGCAACTGGCCAATTTCGGCAATATTAACCAAGTTTTTCATATTAAAGTTGATGTAACCGATTTTTTTGGCCAATTCCACATTGGTTCTCATACTAAAACCGTCTACGGCCACTTTCTTCTTGTATTTTTCCGCAATATCTAAAATTACCTTAATGCGTTCAATCATGGAAGAAAAGGTTCCCACAATAATTCTGCCCGGCGCCTCCTTGATAATTTTTTCAATATTCTTATACATCTCCTCTTCTGGCACCGGAGATTTTTTATAAGCAATGCCCAAAGATTCCAGCATTAAAACAGTCGGCTTCCGCAAAGCGGCTAAATGTTTATAATCGATTTTTCCTTCACCGTGTTCAATTTTCCAATCGCCAGGATGCACAATAGTCGCTACCGGAGTTCCCAAAATAATTCCCATGGCATCCATAATACTATGTGAGACCGGGAAAAAACTGACTCGAAAAGTTCCTAAATTAAAAGATTTACTATAAGCATCAACAATCAGTGTTTTTAAATTTTTACCGGTGCCACGTTTATGATCTTCTTGACGCGCCATAATCATATGAACGGTCAATTTACCGCCAATAATTACGGGATTACCGAGTTTTTCCAAAAGTAGAGGTGCGGCGCCAATATGATCAAGGTGTCCGTGGGTAAAAATTACGCCACGAATATTTTTTTCTTTGCCTTTGAGATATTCGGTATTAGGAATAATATAGTCGATTCCTGGCATATCTTCCTCCGGAAATTGCATGCCCATATCAATAATCACAATATCGCCGTTTTGTTTGCCCGACTCCAAATATTCAAACACGGTCATGTTGCGGCCGACTTCTTCACAGCCGCCGAGCGGAATAACGCGCAATACGCCACTGGTGCTACGAGCAGTCACCACGGGTTTGGCCGGTTGGAAATTTTTTTTCGGACGGCGAAAAAAACGAAAACCGCCGGGCTTTTTCTGTTCAGCCGGTTTATTTATTTTTTTAATTTCTGCTTTAGCTCCGCCAGTTTGGCCACCATCATGAGGATGGCGCGATAAAGGACGGTTTTTACGTCCATACCAGACCTTGCGGCGCAGATTTCTTGAATTTTGTTTTTGCATTTTAATGTCTGTCATCCTGAGCGAAGCGAAGGATCTCGTTTCTTTTTTCTCAAAATGATAAATAAATTATTTCTGCCTTGAGGGAGAGTCGAACTCCCACGGGATTGCTCCCACATGCTCCTGAAGCATGCGCGTATACCAATTCCGCCATCAAGGCGCGTCTATTAACACGGTTTCAATTATTTCAGCACCCGTTTAGTTTTGACATACCAATCCATGATGCCATCAAAACGATCAGAGGGCAGGGAAATTAAAGCGGCAGTAAAGCCTTTGATTTTGTCAGGCAAAGGATAAATATATTTGGGAGTAAAAAGAAAGATAGCGGGCAACTGCGCTGCCAGAATTTCCTGAAACTTAACGTATTTATCGTGCCGTTGTTTCAAATCCGTAATTTGCCGCGTTTCTTCCAATAAAAGATCGGCTTCTTTATGACTAAAGCCGGTGATGTTTAAACCGGTGCCGCCGCTTTGTGAAGAATGCCAGAAAGGATAAAGATCGGGATCCAAACCAAGCAGTTCGCCAAAAAGCAAAACTTCAAAATTGCGATCGCGAATAATTTCGTTTTGAATTTGGCCCGCTTCCATAATTTGCAAATCAACCCGCAAACCAAGAGCGCGCCACATTTTTTGAATCACCTGCGCCGCTTTGTAATTTTCCGCGCGGTTCACAGTCGTTAAGACAATTTTTAATTCCACATTATTCTTTTTGCGTGTCTCGCCCAATAATTTCCAACCAGCGCTTTCCAATAATTCTTGGGCCTTGGTGACATTAAATTCATATTTAGCCACGTTGGGCGAAAAACCAACCATGCCGGATAGGATGGGAGTGTCAATAATTTCGCCATTAGCGCCTAAGGCTACGGCTAAAATTTCTTTTTTATCCAAAGCATAAGCCAGAGCTTGGCGCACTTTTAAATCGGCCATGGCAGTGTTGGTTTTTTGGTTGAAAAAAAGAGCGATATATTGAGGCAAACCCAAAAGGTTAAATTTAAGATCATGCCGTTCGCCGACCAATTCATTTAAAACTGCTGGCAGATAACTAATGCCTTCTACCTGATGATTTTTTAAGGCCGTGGCAGCGGCTTCAAAGTCAGGGAAAAATTTGAAACTAATTTCTTTGAGATAAGGGGCCTGGGGCAGATAATCTTTATGGCGTTCTAGGGTATAAACTTTAATATTTCCCAACTTGTCTTTAATTAAAGATTCAAATTTATAAGGACCGGCGCCAATGGGTTTCAAATTATAATCCACAAGCAAAGCATTGGCCGGCACGACTTCCTGCCAGAGATGCGCGGGCAAAAGGCCGAGGCGCAAGTTTTCCAAAAAAGGCGTGTAGCTATTGGGTAAAATAAATTTGACTGTCTGTTCATCAATCGCTTCCACTTTGACGCCGGAAAAATTAGCGGCTAAAGGACTTTTAAATTCAGGGTCACGCAAAGTTTCAATGGTAAAGACCACGTCATCGGCTGTAACTTTTTCACCGTCATGCCATTTTAAATTTTTTCTTAAAACAAAAGTGTATTCGCGTTGATTGCTGGAAACAGTCCAGCTTTCAGCTAAATCCGGCACAATCTGCCGCGCGGCATTGACGCGCACCAAGCCGGCATAAACCAAGGACGCCAAATCCTGGTCAACATCATTAAGCGAAGCATAAAGCGGATTGATTAATTTGGGCGTGCCGACCAGACCCTCGGTATAACTACTGCCCGTGGCCGGAGCAACCTTAGTCAATAAGAAAAAACCATCAACCAATAAAGCCAGCAGGGCCAGGCAAAAAACCATAAAAAAGATTTTGACGGTTAGCCATTCCTGACGGGAAAAAAGTTGCGGCAAATATTTTAACTGACGCCAGTGAGGTACGCGTCGTGGCGCTAAATTAGCCACTAAAACCTGATCATGATTAAGGGCTGCCTGTTTTTTCCAAGGCAAAAAAAGAAAAAATTTTTTAAATCTTTCACTAGAAAAAACTTTTTTAAATTTAGTCCAAATAAAAACAATTTTTTCTCCTATTTTTTTGAGAAAAGAAAACATAAAATAATATCAAATTTCCAATTTCCAATGTCAAAGGGTGGTTTTGGTTTTGCCAAAACCATTTTGTTATTAAATCATTTGTCATTGATTTGACATTTGAATTTTGACATTTGACATTAAATTAAATCACTAATCTGGCAATTCCGAGTGCCAGAAAAAGAACCGCCAAGATGACGGTGACGATAAAAATAGTTTTTTCAGCGCCACGGCGAGTTAAATAAATACTGTCGCCGCCGCCAAAAGCACCGCCCAAACCCGCGCCGCTTTTTTGCAAGAGAATGCCAATGATTAAAAGTACAGCGATGACGAGTTGGGCTATGTTGAGAATTTGAATCATAAAGAATAAAAGATTTAAAAAGACAAAATTTTCAGCCAGAAGAGCTTGGAAATAAGTATAGCAAAAGAAAGATTGTCTGTCAAAAACTTGACAAAAAATTAAATCCTGGCTAAAATTAAAAAACAATTGTTAGGTTTTTCAACCACCAAAAAAGAAAAGGAGTAATTCAATACAGCCGCCAGCAACAACGGGCGGCTTTTTCATTATTAATGATTGACCTTGACTGGTAAAAGAGATATACTATTAGTCAAGAACTGCTTGTGTTGATAACTTAAAATTTTATCTTATGCCGGTTAAAAATCAAAAAAATAAAACCAAAAATAAAAGCGCGGGCGACCAGATAAAAATTGTCGGGGCGCGAGTTAATAACCTTAAAAATATTTCACTCCAAATCCCAAAAAATAAACTGGTGGTGGTGACGGGTATTTCCGGCTCAGGCAAATCTTCTCTGGCCTTTGATACTCTTTATGCTGAAGGCCAACGGCGTTATGTGGAGTCGCTTTCTTCTTACGCCCGCCAGTTTATTGGCCTGATGGACAAGCCAGATGTGGATGAAATTTCCGGACTGGCACCAGCCATTGCCATTGATCAGCGCACGGCCGCCAATAATCCGCGTTCCACGGTGGGCACGTTGACTGAAATTTATGATTTACTGCGCTTGCTGTTTGCGCGCATTGGCACGCCACACTGCCCGAACTGCGGGCGCGTCATTGGCAAACAAACCAAAGAGCAGATCATGGAAAAAATTTTAACTTTACCCGCAGGCAATGAAATTATGATTTTGGCGCCCATTATTAAAGAAAAAAAAGGCGACCATGAAAAAATAATTTCGGAAATCCAAAAAAATGGCTTTTTCAAAATTCGTTGCGACGGCCAATTAATGACGGTTAAAGATGCGCTGGAAACGCATTTTGACCGAACGGAAAAACATACCATTGAAATTGTGCTGGCGGAAATACGCGTGCCCCAAAAAAAGAAACATGAAAAAAACGATGAAGAAATCCGACTGCGCCAGATTATGGAAAATGCTTTGGATTTAGGCGATGGTTTTGCCACGGTAAAAGATCAGAAGTCAGATAAAGAATATAACTTTTCACAACATTTTTCCTGCCCGATTTGTGAAATTAATTTGCCGGAAATTGAACCGCGACTTTTTTCTTTCAATTCGCCTTATGGCGCCTGCGCGGCCTGCGCCGGCCTGGGAGTGCGGCTGGAAATTGATCCGGAATTGATTGTGCCCAATAAAAAATTAACTTTGGCCCAAGGTGCGGTGCGACCTTGGATAAAATTAGCGCCCAGCAGCAACCAAACGGTTTTGGCGCGACTGGAAGCGATAGGCAAAAAATATAATTTTTCCATCCACACGCCAATGAATGAATTGTCTAAAAATACTTTAGAGATCATTATGAAAGGAGCGCCGGCGAGCGGCTGGGAAGGGGTGTTGGCAGATTTAATGCGCCGTTATCAGGAAACGGATTCGGAGTATGTCAAAAACGAAATTGAAAAATATATGCGAGAAAACTGCTGCACGGCCTGCCAGGGCGCGCGGCTGAAAAAAGAAGCTCTGGGCGTCGCTGTTTTAAATAAAAATATCGCCGAATTGGTTAATTGGGATTTGAAAAAAACACAACTCTTTTGTCTGGAAATGGAAAAAAAATTGCCGGCCAGGGAAAAAGAAATTGCCCGCCAGGTGCTGAAAGAAATTTTGCGCCGTTTGAATTTTATTGTGGAGGTTGGTTTGGATTATTTAACTTTAGACCGCGCCGCCACCACTTTATCAGGCGGTGAAGTCCAGCGCATTCGGCTGGCAACCCAGATGGGTTCGGCTTTGTCCGGCGTGCTCTTTGTTTTAGATGAACCTTCCATTGGTTTGCACCAAAGAGATAATCAAAAATTAATCAAAACATTGCAAGGATTGCGAGATTTAAATAATACCGTGATTGTGGTGGAGCATGATGAAGAAACCATGCGCAGCGCTGATTATTTGGTTGATGTCGGACCAGGCGCCGGCCGTTATGGCGGCGAGATTGTGGCCGTGGGCACACCGGCGGAAATTATAAAAAATAAAAAATCACTGACCGGACAATACTTGGCGTATAAAATCAAAATTGCTCTGCCAACAAAAATCCGCAAAGGTTCGGGCAAGTTTTTAGAAATCAAAGGAGCGCAGGAATTTAACCTTAAAAAAATTAACGCCCGTTTTCCTTTGGGCAAATTAATCGCGGTAACCGGAGTTTCGGGTTCGGGCAAATCCACTTTAATCACGGAAATTTTAGCCAAGGCGCTGGCGCAAAAATTTTATGGGGCCAAAGATGCGCCGGGGCGCCATCAGGAAATCAAGGGCCTGGAACAGATTGATAAAGTTATTACTATCGACCAAAGTCCGATTGGCAAAACGCCGCGCAGCAATCCGGCTACTTATACCGGCGTTTTTACCGGCATCCGCGATTTATTTGTGGAACTGCCGGAAGCTAAAATGCACCGCTATGATGCCGGACATTTTTCTTTCAACGTGATGGAGGGCCGCTGTCCGGTTTGCGAAGGCGATGGCTATTTAAAAATCGAAATGAATTTTTTGCCGGATGTTTATGTTACTTGCGAGGAATGCGGCGGTGCGCGTTACAATAAAAAAATTCTGGAAGTGCATTATCGCGGCAAAAATATCGCTGATGTTTTAAAGATGACGGTGGAAGAAGCGTTGCAATTTTTCGGCGATATTCCAGCCATAAAAAATAAACTGCAAATTCTTTTTGATGTGGGTTTGGGCTACATGCATCTGGGGCAATCAGCCACGACTTTATCTGGCGGCGAAGCGCAGCGCATTAAACTGGCCACGGAATTGGCGCGCCGTGATACCGGCCAAACGCTTTATATTTTAGACGAACCAACCACGGGTTTGCATTTTGCCGACATCGCCCGCCTGTTAGATGTTTTAAATCGTTTAGCAGACAAAGGCAATACGATTATTGTGATTGAACATAATTTGGATGTCATTAAATCTGCTGACTGGGTTTTGGATTTAGGACCTGAAGGCGGGGACAAGGGCGGTTATGTTGTGGCTGAAGGCACGCCGCGCGAGGTGGCTAAAATTAAAAAAAGTTATACTGGGCAGTTTTTGAGGAAAGTAATTTCCTAATGAATGTCATCCCGAGTCCCGCATTTGCGGGGCGAGGGATCTCGTAGAAATTTTGCGAGATCCCTCCACTCTCCCTATAGCGCTTCGCTTATCGGGGTCGGTTGGGATAAACTACAATAAATAAAAAAAGTCGCACCCCGTTCGCGAGGTGCGTTTTTTGATGTGATTAATTTGCTAATTCGGCCAATTTTTTTCTTGCTAATTCTAAACGTGACTTATTAATACTCTTTACTAATTCTTTTATTAATTTTTTTGTATGCCATTTAGAAAAATCTGAATCTTCAAATAGATCAAATTCCATAAAATCACTGAATTTAAGGCTACTTGAACGAAATATTGACTCTGTAATTCTTATTTTTCCGCCTTCATAATTTGATTCATAAAAATTATCCGAAAAAAGTCCTGGGTGGCTAAAAAATGACCACTTTAATTCTCCGTTTTGCGTCAGTTTGATTAATTTCTCAATCAATTTAGCAAGTTCTTTCTGAGAAAAAGTACTCATTATCAACCTCCTTGTATGATTTATTGTGAACAATTTTCCTTACCATTTGGCAAGAATTAAAAATTTGTCCGCCGGAGTCCAATTGGATTGAATGGCCGCTATGGCTGAATTGGCCCAGGCGGATAAACTAAGTTTCTTTCCACTAATCCCCAAGAGAAGAAAACTTTTTATAGAGCAATTCAAGCGTTAGACGCCGGAATTGTCTAGAAAAAAGTCCCCATGCTCGTCGTCTCTTGGAGGTCAGTGGAAACAAACACGGTAAGCAGTAGTTTATCCCGACCGACCCCGATAAGCGAAGCGCTATCGGGAGAGCGGAGGGATCCCGTCAATAATTCGTTAATCCGTAATTCATTAATAAATAATGAATAATTTTTGAGGATAAACGAGGTCCCTCGGCTTCCTCGCCAAGGGCTCGGTCGCTCGGGACAGGCTACTGTTGTTTAGTAATATACCATTATAGCAAACCCATAAACCCTGTCAAGCCCTTGACAGAAAAATTATTTTTTGACGTCTATTTTTGGACAAAAACAACCAAAACAATTTGACTTGAATCATTTTTTGCTTTAAAATAAAAAATAAGTTTTTATTTGCCGGGATGGCGGAACTGGTAGACGCACAGGACTTAAAATCCTGCGGCCGCAAGGTCATGAGGGTTCGATTCCCTCTCCCGGCAATGATAAAAAGAATCGCTTGACAGGCGATTTTTATTTTCCTCCTCAATTTCCTATAATTAAATCAACAACCAACCTCAAGGAGGGGCCAATGAAACCAAACCAACGCATCCGTGGGCCGGGTGTCATGGTTTTTAATGACCAAAACAATTTGATGCCGGCGGCAATTAAAATTCCGCCATTGAGCCAGCAGCCGTTTATCGGACGAATTACTTTTGATACGTCGCTCCCAGCCGGCGAATGCCTTCGACGTATCGGACTGATAGAAATCAAACAGGCAGACAACTTCTATGCTCTGAAAATCACTGACAATTTGAGCACTGAGTCCTACCAAATTCCCCGCCACAACCTTGTCCAGCTGGAGGTACACCTGGAAAAAGGAAAATGGGAAAAAAGATTTCGCATCCACAACGGAAAACTCACCCTCAAAAACGGAGCAAAAGCATGACGCACTCAGCCCGGCCCAAAAACCCCGCTCAGCAAATACTTTTAAAAAGTATTTCGCGCGAACGGGGTTTTCTCTTTTTACGCTTGATTAAAATTTTTACTTTTGCTATAATAAAAATAATAAATTGTGTCTTTAGTGCGGGTATCGTATAGTAGTTATTATGCTACCTTGCCAAAACCTGCACGGTTGTATATAATAAATAATAGATAAAACAACCGTTCAATTATATGAGACTCGACAAAAATAAAGCTATTAAATTAAGAAGATTGGGTAAAAGTTATGGAGAAATTGAAAAACTTTTAGGTATACCTAAAAGCACTTTGACCAGTTGGTTTAGAAAAGAAAATTGGTCTAAATCAATCAAAAAGCGATTATCTTTTATCGCCAGAAAGAATGCCAGCAAAAGAATGAAAATAATGAGTCAAAAAAAGAAGCGAGAAAGAAAAAAATTTTATCAATCAATTAAACAGGTAGCTCAAAAACAGTTTAAAAAATTTAGTCAAGAAAAATTGTTCCTTGGTGGTCTGCTAATTTATTGGGGGGAAGGCGACAATAAATTAAAAAATGGCATTATCAGAGTAACAAACACTGACCCTATTATGTTAAAACTTTTTTATTTTTTTCTCAAAAAATATTTTCCTGAAATTTTTCCAAAGATAAAAGCCTATTTAATACTTTATTCTGACTTAGTTGAACAAAAATGCGTAAAATTTTGGTCAAAAAAAATTGGACTTAAACAAATTTATTTTACCCGTAGCCAATATATTCAGGGTCACCACCCAACAAAAAGATTGAATTACGGTATTTGCACTTTAGTAATCACCAACCGTGCCTATAAAGAAAAAATTATAATTTGGCTGGAACTACTAAGAAAAAAAATATTAAAAATGCGGGTGTAGCACAATGGTTAGTGCGTGTGCTTGCCAAGCACAACATGGCGGTTCGATTCCGCTCACCCGCTCCAATCAAAAAATCTCGGCTTGTGCCGGGATTTTTTGATTCTATTTTTATCAATTTTTAGTTTCCAATTTCCCTGCCCGAACGATCGTTCGGTCGGGCGGGTAGTTTCTAATTTCTATAAATTTATCCGGCACCGTAAAGCCGCTCGTAATTTCTACCTGATATTTTTTGACGCCAAAATGTTTGGCCAAAACTTCGCGCACCGCTTCATTGGCCCTGCCTTTTTCCGCCGCTACTATCACTTTCACTTTGTAATAATTCTGACCAATCTCTGCCACCTTGTTTTCTTTGGCCTTGGTCATGACTTTAATTTGAATTTTCATAATAAAACAGTAATGTCATCCCGAACCCCGCACAAGCGGGGTGATGGGATCTCGTCAGTAATTTTTCATTTTTCACTTTTAGTTTTTTACTTATTTATCACCTTCAAAATCCTCTGGTGCAAAATTCCGTTACTGGCTAAAAGCGTTTTGGATTTCAAATTAAAATCTTTACCATTAAATTCCGTAGCTTGACCACCGGCTTCTCTGACAATCAAAACAGCAGCGGCCACATCCCAAATGTTTACGTCAAAATGCGCGCATCCTTCGGCCCGGCCAAGACCAACCCAGATAAAATCCAAGGCCGCGGCTCCCAAATTTCTTGTCTGGCGAACTTTGGCCATTAACTTTGCGTCAATTTTATTAACTTTTTGATTAATTTTTTGATTATAACTGTAACACAAAGCAACTCTTGATTCGGCCAAATTTTTTTCTTTGGAAACATGGATTTTTTTACCGTTCAAACTTGCGCCCTTGAGCGCCTCGGCCACAAACATTTGTTTCAAAAACGGCGCATAGTCCACCCCCAAAACAATTTTGTCGTTGTGCGCCAAAGCAATGGAGACACTGAAAAGCGGATTGCCAGAAAAAAAATTATCCGTGCCATCCAAGGGGTCAACAATCCAAAGAAATTCCGGCCGCACCCGGTCCTGGCCCGATTCTTCAGAAAGAATTCCGTGTTTGGGAAAGTGTCTGTTGATTTCATCAATAATAATTTTATTGGCCGCCAAATCCGCCGGCGTCAAAATTTCCAATTTTGATTTTTTGGTGTGTCTCAAGGAATCAACTTTGGCAAAATATTTGACAATTTTTTTACCCGCCATTTCCGCCGCCATAATGGCAGCTTTTTTTTCTTTTTGGTAGTTCATATTTTTTTATAGTTTATCCCGAGCGGCCTTTAGAGTCGCTTTGAGCCGAGGGATCTTGTTGGTATCCCCTCCTTAAGAAGGAGGGGCGCGGGGAGGTAAATTCGGCGACCTGCCTCGCCTTGACGGCGAGTCAAGGCGGGTAGCCGAATCTAATTACCAGATGCGCCTATCGGCGATTAGACCCCCTCTTTTTCTCCCCCTTCTTAAGGGGGAGATACTTTTTTACACCCATAATCTTTTTAATTCTAATTTATTAGAGGCGGTATTCCATACCGCAAACGTCGCTTCCGAAAACATGCCAGCTAAAGTTCCGGGGTTGGCCAAAACGGTTTTGCCAACTTGTTCAATCCAGGGCTGATGACTGTGTCCATAAAAAACCATATCATATTTTTGGCTTTCGGCCAATTTTTTAGCCACCTCTGGAAAATGTGTCATGGCTACTATCCATCCGCGTTCATCCGCGTTGCTATCCACGCCCATCCGCTTAGAAATATTAAACTCGGCCAAATCTCCATAATGAATAACGTTTTTAAATTCCCCGACTTTTTCTTTTTCCAAATCTCGGTTGCAAACATTACCAAAAACCAACCTAATTTTTCCGCTAAACCCAGGTGCCAAAACTTTTACCAAAGTCGCTGTCGCGCACAAATCTCCACAAACAAAAATTTCATCCAGATTATTTTCTTTGACCCAATCCAAAAATTTTTCTAAATTAGTCAAATTATCATGAACGTCAGAAATGATGGCAACTTTCATAAAATATTGACAAATTTTTTTAGGCATGCTACAATCCAGATACTACATGGGTAAATGCCCAAGGGTAATTCCGTGCCCTTTCTCACGGAAATCATAAAAAAGGAGGCTATTGTGAAAAGATTTGCTCTGTTTCTCGTTGTTTTATCTCTGGCCGTCGCCAATTCTCCGGTCAAAGCCCAGACACCGACGTCGTCATTGTACACTTTTGACGCCGTGGATAGTTTACTGGCCGATGCCCTCAGAATCAATCTCAACGACTCCACCGCCATTCCTCGAATCACGGCGGCAAGAAAGGCGATGGTCCTCATCGCCGACATAAAGATAGACGACTTTCTTTATGCAACAATAGAAAAATTTAATGAGGAATATAAGCTTAACCCTAAAGATTATGGTTTTAATTTATTTTCAGGAATATGGTATGGATCCGGTCAGGTTCGCAGAGAGTATATTCCGTACTTCCAATGTGTACTTAATAAAAAAGAAGTTTTTTCGAAATATAAGCTGAAACATCAATTAGAAAAATAAATGTTTGTCTGCTCATGCATCACTCCGGAACTCAATTTCCGGAGTTTTTTATTTTCCTCTCCACTTTTTCAATAATCTAATGTCTCGGAGTGCTCCTTCCTCTGTCGGCGTTTCCAGAATTAAATTAACCTTTTTCAACCGCGGTTCTTTGACCAAAGCTTCAAAACCGGCCAGACCAATTTTCCCTTTTCCCAAATGCGCGTGGCGATCTTTGCGCGAACCTAAATCAAAAACAGAATCATTAACATGAATTAATTTCAGTTTTTCCAATCCAATTTTTTTATCAAAATCATTCAAAAATTTCTTCACTGCTTTTTTGTTTCTCAAGTCATAGCCCGAAGCAAAAGCATGGGCGGTATCAACACATACGCCAATCTCCCGTTTTTTATTCTCTGATTTCTGCTTTCTAATTTCTGATTTCTTAATTATCTCCGCCGTTTCCTCAAAAGCATCACCGATTATCTCTCCCGCGCCTGCACTCATTTCAATTAAAAATTCCGTGGAACCTTGATAGCCATCCAGAATTTTTTTAATCCCTGCCGCCACTTTTTTTAGCGCTTCCTTTTTGCCAAGTTCTTTGGCGCTGCCCAAATGCGTCATTAAATATTTCACGCCCAGCAAACTGCCGCGTTCCAATTCTTCGCGCAGTACCGAAATCGAACCATAATAGACATTATTTTTCGCCGAAGCCAGATTAATATAGTAAGGCGCGTGAATGTAGCTTTCTTGTTGTTTATATTTTTTACAGCCCTCCCTAAACCCCCTAACCTCCCTAACTCCCAAAACCGACGCTTTACCGCCTTGTGGTGATCGCGAGAAAAACTGAAAAACTTCGCACTGGGCGAGTGCGGCGTTTTGGGGTGCGTTTGGGACTCCGCCCGCAGCGGAAATATGGGTACCGAAGAGCATATTTTTATGATTGTCATCCCGAGTCCCGCATTTGCGGGGCGAGGGATCTCGTCATCTGTCATCCCGTGCCGTGACACGGCCTGCCTGCCGCCTGCCTCTGCCGGTAGGCAGGGCAAGGCAGGGATCCAGGAACCGTTATTCTGAATTCCGGCTCCCCGCCTTCGCTAAAAGCTATGGCGGACAGGTCGGACCGGAATGACAAAAACAACAAAGATATTTTCATCTCAATTATACCATTCTCTTAAATTTTTGGCGAAAAAAAACCTGGCGCGTGAGGCGTCAGGCAAGGCGTGTAGATAAGGAATAATACTTTAACAAATAAGGCCAAAGGTGAATGATTGACCCCCTAAGTTTTGACAATGGTGCGTGACCAAGATCGTGAAAATCTGTACCGATAAAATATCGCTTCCAAATATCATCCAAAATAACTACTACCTGGATCCTTCCATTATGGGGCAGGTCTTTAATTTTACTTGATTGAACAAAAGGAATGTCTTTTGTTATAAAAAAAATAAAACAATTATTATTCCGAAATTTTTGCCAAATACCTTGTATGAGTTCCGGATCTTTGTGTTGCCGAAACTCACTTTTATTAACATAAAAGAAATCCGTAGCCCCGGGTAACTCTTCTGTTTTAAAATCCATTCTAGGAAAATTATTGTCCAATACCACTAAAATATCCGGGACCATTTCTTCTTCCAAGTGCTGTTTAATAATTAGCTTGTTTTTAGCATCCTCCTAAATTTTTTATTGTTAAAGTTATCCACCATCTTTGATTTAATTTTAACAAAATAAAAACATCCCGACAAAACCAAAATATTTTTTCGGTCAATGCTTATTGACTTTTTACCGCCAATGACTATATAATTAAATTAAAGTTTTAGTTCTCTACCCAAACAACAAAAGGAGGTTACCATGAGCTGGCCGAATCTAATTTTGGTATTACTTGGTATTTCCGCCATACCCGTTATTTTTCTTTTTATGGAATATTTTGTTAAAAAAAACAGAAAAGTTTTTCAACAAATCTCCTTTATCTTTATAATAATCCTTTTTCTTATAGGCCTGGTTTCAATCTTTATCAGTATCAAAATTTATATAAAATATTCTATTGCTTCGAATATTGCTATAATCGGCTTCATCTCATTCATCGCCGCCGGTGTTCTTGCGGCTAAATCTGAGTGGAAACTCCTACACAACAAAAAATAAAAACGGCGCCCCCAGTGAAATCAAATTTCGCTGGGGTTTTTATATTTAAAAATATCTTCTTTATTTTTCAAACCAAAAGCGCGCCGACCACGGTCGGCGCGCTACTTTTATTACTTTTAATACTTTTATTCCTGTTTTGTTTCCGCTTTTTCTTGTTCTTCCTGCTTTTCACTTTTTTCTTGCGTTTTCTGTTCTTCCGCCTCTTCTGTCTTTTCCTGATTTCCAGTTTCCATTTTCTGATCACCAGTTTCCGTTTCGTTCGTCTCTCCCGTTTCCTCAGCCACCGCTTCCACTACTTCTTCGGGCGTACCACCACCGCCTTCCATCACAATATCAATTTTCCAGCCAGTTAATTTGGCGGCCAAACGCACGTTTTGACCAGCCTTGCCAATCGCCAAGGAATACTGATCTTCCTTGACAAAAGCTTTGGCAATTTTGTTTTCTTCATCTAATTCTACGTTTAAAATTTTAGCTGGGGCCAGAGCTTTTTCAATAAATTTTTTGTCATCCTCATCCCATTCAATAATGTCAATTTTTTCGCCGCCTAATTCACTGATCACGGTTTGGATTCTGGAACCGCGCTGGCCAACACAGGCGCCAATGGGATCAACGCTATCGTCTTTGGCAGCCACGGCCACCTTGGAACGGCTGCCAGCTTCGCGGGCAATGGATTTAATTAAAACGGAACCAGCGTTGATTTCCGGCACCTCTAATTTGAAAAGTCGACGCAACATTTCTGGTTGAGTGCGGGAAACTAAAATTTCCGGGCCTTTTTGAGTTTGCTCCACGCTGCGTAAAAAGAATTTGAAACGCATGCCGGAACGGTAATTTTCTTTTTGAATCTGATCCTGAGGCGGCATAACCGCGGTGGTAGTACCCAAATCAACCAAAACCACCTTGCCTTCCCAGCGTTGAATGGTGCCGTTAATTAATTCGCCTTGTTTGTCTTTATATTCATTAAAGATAATGTCCCGTTCGGCTTCGCGCAGGCGCTGAATAATAACTTGTTTAGCAGTTTGCGCAGCCATGCGGCCAAATTCCGCCGGCACTTCTAATTTAGTAATAATTTCATCACCAAGCTGATGTTTTTTATCCAGGGCTTGGGCTTCAGCCAGCGCCATCATGGTCTTGGGATTAAATTTTTTTTCTTCCTCTTCGCTACCTTCCGCGACTTCTTCTTTAACTTCGGGTTTTTCCCGGCTGGGCAATTCTAAACCAGCTTCTTTAGCCGCTTCTAATTCAGCTTTAAGCTTGTCATATTCGGCTTTTAATTCGTCAGTCACAACTTCTTTGACGTCAAAAATTTCAAAAGCACCAGAATCCAAATCAAAATTGACTTTCAGATTTTGTAGTTTATTGCCAAAATCTTTGCGGAAAGCCGAAGCTAAAGCCGCCTCAATGGTTTCTTTAACGGCCGTTAAGGATAAATTTTTTTCCTCGCAAATTTGTTGGATGGCGAGAGAGAGTTCGGTGGGCATAAAACATTAATTTCCAAATCCCAATTTCCAATTTCCAAACGGTCCCGCTTCGCGGGATCATTTTTGTCATTTGATATTTGTCATTTGGTATTTGATATTTTATTTTATTAAATAATTCCTAAATCTACAAAAATAGCTAGTATGTTATCCATACTAGCTTACCTATTTTAATTATAGCGCAAAAGAAAAAAGATGTCAAATCTTGACTTATAAAATTTGTTGTACTAAAATTATGTTTGCTGTCTTCTTTAAAAATTAAAATCTGGGAGGAAGTAATGAATTCTTGGAAAAATGAAGATTTTCGGCGAATCATTTTGGCACAAGCAAGAACAAATAAAATGCTTTCAGCACAGGAATATCCTAATAAAATCATTCTAAATACCTATTGGCATAAAATTTTAAGTGAAATCCACGCTAAGGGCAAAAAAGAAAAAATTGAATTTTCTAGAAATATTAAAACAGATATGGCAGCAGAAAAATTATTAATCAGTAAAACTATTTATACCGGTTCGAAAAATAAAGTTGAGTCTCTGCTTGTTTTAGAAGGTACTGCACTTAAAAAAGAAAAGAAAATCGGTTCAATCCACAATCATCCTAGTAATTCCCCGTTTTCTTTTGATGACTTAGTAGATTTACTTTTTATACCCCGCTCTCTTATAAAAATTATCATTACCAAAAATAAACTAATAATGCTAGCTATTAGAACAAAAACAACACCGCGTGTAGAAGAGAACCGCGAAATTTTTATAAAACAAATGAAAGAAAATTATAAAGCATCACTGAATTTGAATTTATTTGAAAAAGATCTGACTGCCAAAATTCTTTTCTGCCAAAAATTTGACATTGTCTTTTATCTCGGAAAAATTTGTTGGTTTAACAAAAAAATTGTTTTAAAAAAGAAAAAAGTCGTCAAAAAAAATAATCAATAGTATCATCAATACCCGCAAAATATTTGCGGGTTTTATTATAAAGCCGCCCCGCAAAATGCGGGGCGGCTTTTAGTTTTCCTTAATTCTTAATTCTCATTTACCTCGCATATTCAATGGTTCTGGTTTCCCGAATGACATTAACTTTAATTTCACCTGGATATTTCAATTCCTGTTCAATTTTGTTGGCGATTTCGCGCGCCAATTTCTGCGCGTTCCAGTCATCAATTTTAGTCGGCTCCACAAAAACGCGAATTTCGCGGCCGGCCTGAATGGCATAAACTTTGTCCACGCCTTCAAAAGTTTTGGCGGTATCTTCCAATTCGCTTAAACGCTGAATGTAATTTTCATAACTATCTTTGCGGGCGCCAGGACGAGCGCCAGAAATGGCATCAGCTACTTTGACAATCAGGCCTTCTAAAGTGGAAGGCTGATCTAAATGGTGTTCCAAAGCTGGTTTAGCCACTTCTTCTGGCAGGCCAAATTTTTTCAAAATATTATAACCAATTTCCGGATGAGTGCCTTCCACTTCGTGATCCACGGCTTTGCCTAAATCATGAAGCAAACCAGCTTTTTTAGCTAAAGACACATTAGCGCCCAACTCTTCGGCTAAAAGCGCTGATAATTGAGCTACTTCAATGGAGTGCTGCAAAACATTCTGGCCATAAGAAGTGCGGAAAGTTAGGCGGCCCAAAATTTGAACTAACTTGGGATCAAGACCGGCCACACCGACTTCATAAGCAGCATTCTCGCCGGCTTTTTTAATTTCCAAAGCAATCTCCTGCTTAGCGGTTTCAATCGCCTCTTCAATGCGACCGGGATGAATGCGGCCGTCAGCAATTAATTTTTCCAAAGCAACTTTGGCCACCTGACGCCGAATGGGTGAAAAACCGGAAACAATAATTGATTCCGGTGTGTCATCCACCACAATATCCACACCTAATTGATTTTCCAGGGTTTTGATATTGCGACCTTCACGGCCAATAATCCGGCCTTTCATTTCATCAGAAGGTAAGGTAATAACGCTAGTGGTGGTTTCCGTGGTGTGGCTGGTGGCGCAACGTTCAATAACGCGGCTTAAAATATTCTTGGATTCACGTTCCAGTTCTTCCCGATTTTCTACCTGTAATTTTCTAACACGGTTTAAAAGCTCTTCTTTGACTTCGCGTTCAGTGTTTTCTAAAAGAACTTTCTGCGCTTCTTCGCGGGTTAAACCGGCAATTTTTTGCAGCTTGTCATATTGCTCTTCTCTAATTTTAGCAACTTCTTCGCGCGCTTCTTCTAATTTTTGCGCTTTATTTAAAAGTTCCTGCTTCTTGTCTTCAAATTCCAAAAGTTTTTGATCAAAAAGCGCTTCTCTTTTTTCCAAACGTTTCTGCATTTCCAACACTTCCTTGCGCCGTTCGTTTTCATCATGTTTGGCTTCATCAATAATTTTTAAGGCTTTTTCTTTAGCTGCCAATAAAAAATCTTTTTCTTTATCTTTGGCGTCAGCTAAAAGTTTAGTGGCGCGGGCTTCGGCGGATTCGGCATAACGGCGAACTAAATAACGGCGCGTTAAATAACCTAAACCCAGGCCCACTACCAAACCAACAATTAAATATAAAAACATAAAAAAACTCCTCAAATATTTCTCAACAGAAAATTTAGCGAGGAGTCGGAGATAATTTGATAAATTTTAGGCGCTCGGAAAAAGAAGGTTTAGAAAACCCGAAGATCACAATTACTTGAATTAATATTTAACCGAGTAATGAAAATCATAAAACCAGAAACAAATAAAAGTTAAAGACTGAATTTGGTTGATTTTTAGCCAAAATTTAAACTCCGACTCTGAAAAAATTCTATTTTGAATAATTAATTTATTACCTTATTATTATAGCATGCCTAAAAAAAGAAAGCAAGCGCTGGGGAGCGCTTGGCTCATAACGGACTGGCAATTAAAATTATTTTTAATTATCACGAAAAGCCTACTTTAGGTGTTCAACCTGAGCCTGACTACAATTTAAAATGGTATCTTGTTTGTCAGTAATATGCCAGGAATATGATAAAAACATAATGCCGACAAAACCACCCAAAATTAAAATCAGGATACCGACTAAACGAGGAATTTTGGTGGCGGGAGTAGTCATAAAAAATTACTAATTTAATTATAGCACGAACAGAAAAACTCCGGCAATTAAATTATTTTATCAATCACGCCATATTTTTTTGCTTCTTCCGCACTCATAAAATAATCGCGGTCAGTATCTTTTTCAATTTTGGAAATTTCCTGATTAGTGTGTTTGGCTAAAATTTTATTAAGTTTGTCTTTCACTTTTAAAATATGTTCAGCAGAAATTTTGATATCTGTGGCCTGACCTTCGGCCCCGCCCATAACTTGATGCAAAAGAATTTCAGTATTAGGCAAGGCAAATCTTTTACCTTTGGTGCCAGCGGCTAATAAAACGGCGCCCATAGAAGCGGCAAAGCCAACGCCAATGGTTTGCACGTCGCATTTCAGATATTGCATGGTGTCATAAATTGCTAAACCCGCGGTGACGGAACCGCCGGGCGAATTAATATAAAGCTTGATGTCTTTTTTGCTGTCTTCGGCATCTAAAAATAAAAGCTGGGCGATAATGGTGTTGGCCATTTCATCGGTAATTTGGCCGCCCAAAAAAATTAT
>Ga0233421_10000321_pt1 | contig 21449 bp, 20 predicted proteins | sample Watercolumn_Mata_3_FD_182725 | JGI IMG/M metagenome (GOLD analysis project Ga0233421, IMG submission 182725) | Freshwater microbial communities from Lake Matano, South Sulawesi, Indonesia - Watercolumn_Matano_2014_107_MG | ecosystem: Environmental > Aquatic > Freshwater > Lake | place... | reverse complement strand
GCTTCAATCGCCACTTTGGCCCTGAACTGTGACGTAAAGCTGTTCCTTTTCTTTTCGCTCATAACTTGTCCCGTTTTAGGGCAAGTTACCACCTTAAACCTCTGTCTGAAATTCGGGGTCCATTATAGTCTGCAAATGCTCTTTGATTTTAGGAATACGCTGAGAGAGTGCAAGGATTTTTTCATTAAAACTCATAAAACACTCCGATGATTATCCGAATGGATAGGGGGTTCAAAAAGCTGTACGGCTTTCGATAACACAAGTTTAATTGTACGGAATAATCCTGAGATTTGATAACCCCCCCAACGCAACAAAAAATCCCGCCACCGGAACCGTCCTGTCCGATGGCGGGATTCAATATCGCAAGCCGTGAAAGCGGCTGGTGTTACAGCGCTCAGTCCTTGAGCGACTGGATCAGTTTTTCGAAGGTGTCATCGCTGTGGCGGACGATTTCTCCGGTGACGAGGTAGATCACCTCGAGGGCAATCCGGGTAGCGTGGTCGGCCATGCGCTCAATGTAGCGCGACACGCTCAGGACGGCAAGCAACTGCTCGGTGTCAGTGTTACAGGCCTTCATGGCGTCGGCAACCTTTTTGAACACGGAGCGGTGCATGGTATCGACATCCTCGTCCATCGCGCATACCTTGTCGGCAAGCGGCCTGTCCCTGTTGATGAAGGCTTCGATAGCTTTGCGGACCATGGTGGCCGACAGGTTGCCCATCTTTTCGAACTCGTAGCGTTCCATGACCTCCTGACCAAGTTCCGGCATGCGTTCGATGATGTGTACAGCCAGATCGCCGATGCGTTCGAGATCGTCGTTGATCTTGATGATCGTCACCATCGTCCGCAGATCGCGGGCGACCGGCTGGTGCAGGGCCAGAAACACAAGACACTGCTCTTCGAGACGCACCTCGGCCTGATCGATCTCGTCATCGACGATCCGGATCTTTTGGGCGGTCTGAATGTCTTTGTGCGTTACCGCATACAGGGCTTCGTTGAAATTCTGCAACACCTTCTCGGAAAGCTGAACAAGGGCTTCCGAAAGTTCCTTGATATACTCGTGTACGGGTCTTTCCGACATGGCGCTGATAGTGTTTCGTTAGCTGAATCTTCCGGTAATGTAATCCTCGGTCATCTGATCCTTCGGTCTGGTGAAGAGCTGGGCGGTCGGCGCGTGTTCGACAAGCATGCCCTCGTAGAAAAACATGGTGGAGTCCGACACCCTCGACGCCTGCTGCATATTGTGCGTGACGATCATGATGGTGTAGCTGCCACGAAGCTCCTGGATGAGATCCTCGATCTTGGCAGTGGCCTTCGGGTCGAGCGCCGAGGTCGGTTCGTCGAGCAGCAGAATCTCCGGTTCAACGGCAAGCATGCGGGCCACACACAGGCGCTGCTGCTGGCCGCCGGACATGCCGAGCGCGTTCTTGTGCAGCCGGTCGGAGACCTCGTCCCAGAGCGCAGCCTTGCGGAGGCTCTTCTCGACGATCTCGTCCAGCATCTTTTTATCCTTCACGCCGTGCAGGCGCGGCCCGTAGGCGATGTTGTCGTAAATCGATTTCGGAAAAGGATTCGGCTTCTGGAACACCATGCCGATTTTCTTGCGCAGGAGCACTTCATCAGTGAATTTACCATAAACATCCTCGCCGTCAAACATGAGCGCACCGGTGGTATGGCAGTTCGGGATGAGGTCGTTCATCCGGTTGATCGCACGCAGGAAGGTGCTCTTTCCGCAGCCGCTGGGGCCGATGATGGCTGTGACGTATTTCGAGAGAATATCGGTATTAACCTTTTTGACTGCCTCGAACTCGCCGTAATATATCGAAAAGTTCTTCGCCACGACGTGCGGCACACCGCCACCCGCAACCTTCTTGCGTTCCGGAGGAAGATAGATATCACGGACGGTCTGCTCTTTTTTCATGGAAGTCACTGTTGCTTCAAGGGACATAGGCATGGGTCTTACCCTTTGAGTTTTTTGGATATGCGCGCCCTGAGAATGATGGCGGACAGGTTGAGCAGCAGCACGACCGTCACCAGCGCCAGCACCATTCCGTACTGGACATGGCGGATTTCGGCGGCGGCTTCGTGCTCGCTGGCGAGGTTGTAGATATTCCAGGAGAGCGCTGGCGTCGGCGAGGCGAGCACGTCGCCGAGGCCGATGGCCGCACCGACGCTTACCGCCGCCGTGAAGATGATCGGCGCGGTCTCGCCCGCCGCCCTGCCGAGGCTGATGACGCCGCCGGTCAGAATACCCGGCATGGCCGCCGGAAGAATCACCGTGACGATCGTGTTCCACTTGGTCGAACCGAGGCTGAGCGAAGCCTCCTTGTAGGTCTTCGGCACGGCGAGAATCGCCTCCTCGGCTGCGCGGATGATGGTCGGCAGAATCATAATGCCGAGAGTCAGCGAACCGGCCAGCACACTTTTCGACTCGGAGACGTGCAGTGTGTTGATGAAAAACGCAAGGCCGAACAGTCCGAACACGATGCTCGGTACGCCGGCAAGCGTGCTGTTGGCGCTGCGCAACATGCTGGTCAGAAAGCCGTCGCGTGCATATTCGGTAAAGTAGATAGCGGCGATCACGCCGAGCGGAAAAGCAAAAAACATCGCGCCGATAGCCAGAAAAATGGTGCCCTGGATTTCAGGCCAGATGCCGCCGAAAAAGTGCGCGTCGAGCGAGCTGTCGGTGATGAAACCCCAATAGAAGGTCCATTCGGGCATCATCATTTTGTCGATATTCTCTTCGACATAGGGAAAGAGTCTCACCAGCGATGTTCCGGCAAACCCGGCTGCACGACTCACATCATAGGATTTTGCGATCACGTCGGGGTTGGAGTAGTCCCACTTCTGTTCGTAGAGCAACCCGTGAAGCTTCTCCCCGGCCTTGTCCCAGCGCGTCTGGCCGTAACGGAACCGGGTCAGTTCAGGCTGTTCCTCGCCGGGCAGCGGGCCAAGCAGGGCGCGAAGCGCAGCCTTGACCTGTCCGTAGCTCTCGCTGTACTGATCCTGCTGCTCCGGCGTCATCTGTTCGAGTTCACGGTCAAAGGTGGCGAGCATGTCGAACGCCTTCTGGCGATAGCTGTTCGAGAGCGCCTCCTCTTTTTCGAGCTTGCGGGCATCCCCGCGATGAAACTCCGTGAACAGCAGTTTCCGGTGCTCGATCGTGCTCTTGAAGATAACCGCGCCCGCGCCGTTGTTTACAATGGGAAAGAGCACGACCAGCAGCGCAAGGCCCATGATCACAATCGAACCGATACCAAGGGCGGTAAACGAGCGGTCGAGAAGCTTTTGGGTGCCGAGATTCATAAGATCATAACGTTGAATTGAACTGGCGTCACTGGCCGGAGAGAATCTTGCGCTGGCGGACGACAATCCGCTCGCTGATGAGGTTGCTCACGAAGCTGACGACCAGAAGGAGCAGACCCATCGCGAAGAGTACGTGGAAACGGGCCGATCCGGTCACCTGGTCGGCCTCACCCATGTCGCCGGCGATGGTCGCCGTGAGCGTGCGCACCGAATCGAGGTAATTGAAAAATGGATCGGGAATGTGCGAGGAGTTGCCCGAGGCCATCCAGACCACCATCGTCTCGCCGAGAGCACGCATGATGCCGAGGATGACTGCGGCAAGAATACCGCTGCTGGCCGCCGGAAGCACAGTCTTGATAATGGTTTCGGCTCTGGTCGCGCCAAGCGCGTAGCTGCTCTCGCGAAGATCGCGTCCGACCGCCTGGAGCGCGTCTTCGGAGACACTGACGATGGTCGGCAGCGCCATGAAACTCAGAATGATCGAGACGTTCAGGGCATTGGTGCCGCTCATGATCTCAAGGCCGTGCAACTGGTTGCCGACAAAGTAAAGAAGCACGAGGGCGACCGCACCGAGAAGCATCCCGACACCGATATGCGCGGTCTTCTTCATCGACTCTCTGGTGATCGGGGCGGTCAGAAGCTCCGAAACCACGATGACCAGAAGCAGCAGAAACGGTGCGGCGATAATCCACCAGGCCCACATGAGCATTTGGCCGCCGGAGTCCTGCAAAAGCGGCGCGAAGACAACGAGGGCGAAAAAGCCGTAGGCGACCGACGGAATGGCGGTGAGCATTTCGATCACCGGCTTGACATACTGACGCACATTGAACGGGAGAATATCGGAGAGACAGATAGATGCGATGATGCCCATCGGCACGGCAATCAGCGCAGAGCCGACCGTCACCATGAGGCTGCCGTAAATGATGGCCAAAGCGCCGAACCGGGGCGGATCGTCCGCCGGATACCACTCGCTGCTGGTGAAAAACTCCTGAAAACCCCTGATACGGAAGAAGGGAAGAGCGTCGCGGGCGACGAACAGGAAGATGAAAAGAACAACCAGGGCGACAAACGAAGCGATCAGAAAAAGGGTTGCTTCCCCGCTTTTCTGCGAGATTTTCTGAAGTTTGCGTTTTCGTGCACTGACGATGAAAACGGATGACCTGCCCTGATTCGATGCTACCTCACCACTCATACCGTTGCTGTTTTGCAGGCTGTCGGCCTTTGCCGCCTGTTTTCGCCTGACGCTTGAAAAGGGCCATGCATGTTAAATAAAACACCTGAAATCAAAATCGTCTGAACGCACCAAATCTATGCGTTGTCCAGAAAGAAAAAAAATGTGGAGTGTTACAATTCTGGAACATTCGACCAAACGGGGGCAGTTGCGACACAACCCGCAACCGTAGCGGTATGGCCGGTTGCGGGAATTTTTTCAATCGATGCGACCATGAGCGACAAGCACGGAATCAGTATTTTGGCACAAATCCCAGTTCCTGGATGATACGTCTGCCATCCGGGGTTTTCGGCAGATCAACAAAGTTGCCAACCATGCCGGCAGGACGGCCATTGGTGTACATGTACAGCTCGCGAGAAAGCCTGTAGGTTTTGTTCCTGACCGTTGCGGAGGAAGGCAGAACCCCGTTGACGGCGATCTTCTTGACCGAAGCGTCGAGATAGCCGAGGCCGACAAAACCGATAGCACCGCGCATCTGCGAAACCCTGTTCTTCACCGCGCCGTTGCTGGCCTGGGTTTCAGCATTGTTCACTACCTTGCGTCCCTTCAGCACCAGCTCCTTGAAGGTCTCCTGGGTACCGCTGTTCGACTCGCGCTGGATCACCACTATGGGAAAATTCGGGCCACCAACCTGCTTCCAGCTGGTGATGCGACCTGAAAAAATGTCGCCAATCTGCGCTTCCGTGAGGTTACGAACAGGGTTGGAAGGATGGACGATCATAGCCAGGCCATCGAGCGCCACGACATTGGCAACGGGGTTGATGCCCTTCGACTTCGCGGCAGCAAGCTCCTGCGGTTTCATCGAACGGGACATATCGGCAATATCGCAGCTTCCGTTGATGAGGCTTTTGGTGCCATTACCGGAACCGGATTCGCTGACCGTCACCGGAACCTTGAATTTTTTCATAAAATAGGCTGCAAACGATTTGGCGATCGGCCCGACAGTCGTCGATCCGTCGATCACGATCCCCTTTGTTGCCGCCTCTGCATTGCCAACCATCGTCATGGCCATGATCGACAGCATCATCACTATTGTTCCTGACTTTCTCATTCATTACTCCTTGTCTGTTTGAAATGATTTCATGTGCCAGAAATTAATGAATGACGCTCCGGTTTACAAACGGCACAGATACCGCAGAGAGAGAAGCAAAAAAGCACGACGCAGCGCGGGTAACGGACAGCACTCATTTCATCGAAATCGATGTTCAGTGCGGCAGGTGAAGGTGACCGGTAATGGCAGTGCTTTTTCGATTTCGATAACGATTTCGAGCTGAACACAGAAAGGCTGTTCCGTCAGCATAACCGGAACAGCCTTTCTGCAATGCGTTGATCGATAAGGCAGTTGAGAGCCTTGCAGATCAATACCTGTTCACGAAACCAACCTCGCTGATGATCTTCTGGCCTTCCACGGTCTTCGGCAGATCGATGAAGGCTTTCGCATTGCCGGTCGGCTGACCGTTGGTATACATGAAGAGCGGGCGGGAAATCGGGTATTTACCGGACTTGATCGTCTGAACTGTCGCTTCCACGCCATCGACATCGAGCGCCTTGACCGAACCATCGACATATCCATGACCGATAAACCCTATAGCGGTCGGGGTCGAAGCCACGCGGCTCTTGACAGCGCCGTTGCTGGCCTGAGTCTCGGCGCGCTTTGAGATCGGCAGCTCCTTGCCCATCACCAGCTCTTTGAAGCTGTCCTGGGTGCCGCTGTTTGACTCGCGCTGGATCATGACAATCGGAGCGTTCGGGCCGCCAACCTGGCTCCAGTTACTCACCTGGCCGGAGTAGATATCGCGAATCTGCTTCCGGGAGAGACCGTTGACCCTGTTGCCAGGGTGAACGACCACGGCGATACCATCGAGAGCAACGATATTTTCAACCGGATTGACACCTTTCGACCTGGCGGCAGCAACCTCGTTATCCTTCATCGGACGAGACATGTTGGCGATATCGCAGCTCTTGTTGATGAGGCTCTTGGCGCCGTTGCCGGAACCGGATTCGCTGACGGTCACATCAACGCCGGTGGTTTTCTTGAAGTAAGCGGCGAAAGCCTTGGCGATCGGACCAACGGTGGTCGAACCGTCAAGCACGAGCCTGTTATCGGCAGCCGAAGCGTCACCCACTGCCATGAGGCTCATGAGAGCTGCGCCAAACATGATTTTCCTGAACATTTTCATGATGATTATTCTTTTGTTTTCGAAGATGATTGATAAAAAGCTGTATTAATGCTAATCGATGCTGTTATAAAAAGGCTGCCCGCCGCACTGCCGGGCAGCCTCGCAGCAATCCGGATGAGATACACGCACTCACCCAACCAACGGAGAAAGAACAGCAAACAAGAGAAAGAAGCTTCGTCACAGAATCATCAGAACTTCACGACCACATCGGCCTGAAGAAGGTGCTGACGGTCGTCGCTATCGGCCACCGATACGAGGTCTTTGTTCTTCCAGTCGAAATTATAGTAGGTAGCGCCGATAGTCATGTTCTGCACGAGATGATAGACCACGCCAACCTTGAAGCCTTCCATATTGGTGAAGCTGCCGCCATTACGGTCGGAATCGGTAATCGGAGCCACGGCGTCGCGCTCGATGCTGACATACTCACCGCTGAGCGACCACTGACCAGGAGCCTTCGCATTGCCGATCTGGAGACCGACCAGATACGCATCACGCTCGGAATTGATGATATTGACTTTTTTGCCGGTATCGTGTTTGGCTGTATTGAAGGCATACTGACCATACAGTTTCCACGGAATGGTTTTGGTGATGTCGCCGCCAACATTACCGAAGAACTCGACGACATCGAAATCCTTGCCGGTGGCCATCTGGGCAAGCGATGGTTTGCTGCTACCAGTAAGATTATCGAGATTATCCAGATGAATGAAATTGTAGTAACCGGCGCCGATGGCATAACCGTAATCGCTCACTGCACCTTTCCATGAAGCCACTGCACCGATCAGACAGGTATCCTGCTCTTTGGTCGTTATTGACTTGTTTTCATCGACGAAGTAGTAGCCAACAGCAGCGCTCGCTCCATCCTTTTCCTTGCCATCGCCATCCTTGCCGTACTGCAGGGTCGCGCCCTCGAAGGTGAGGTCGCTGTCCCAAACGAGGTCTTTTTGCACGATCAGCGTTTTTGCCACATCTCTTTTACCCAGAATGACATTCACATTGCCATCGAGAAACATCGGATGATAGTCGATAAAGGCCTCGTTGAGATAGATCGAATCTGCCTGAAAGAGATCATCGAAGGTCTCGTTGCGGGAAGTTGTTTCCAATCCGTCCCCGGCGGTCGAAAGCTGCAATCCGGCTGACAGCTCTTCGTTGATCCAGGGATAGACGCCGAAACGGACTCTCATGCGGTGACGGTCGCGGCTGTGGTCGTCGGTCGTATTGACGTTATCGTTTTTCAGACCGGATTCGTAGCGGTAGCGGATGTCGCCTTTCCAGTTCCAGTCAACAGCCTGGGCGTTGTTGAACCCGAGGGCGGTTGCAAGTGCTACGAAAAAAAGAGTTTTTTTCATAATGTAATCTTTTGTGTGTTGTGCTTTTTTGAGCTGTGTTGAACACTCATGAACCTGGAGTACCACACGGCCATCCTTTACACTTGACAATCTACGCCGACAATTATTGAGGAACCGTTAAGACTGTGTAAAGAGATCGTGAATAAACAAGCTTTATAGACGGCAAAAACCCGCCACCATATACATCCCGTCCCTTACGCCTGCGGCCTGAGTCCTCGCCGAGTGGTGTATCCTCCCTCGATTTTGCCGCGCAACCCCTCGACCAGCTCCTGATACAGTCGGCTGCGGCTGTCCTTGATCCGGTTGTAGAGCTTGATGATGTCGAGTGTCAGGATGATGCGGGTCGAGCTGCAATTGAGTTCGCCGAACAGGTGACTGCCGATCACCTCGAAGCCAAGCACCCGCGTGTGGAAGTTCAGCGGCGAGTGCTCCTCGCCTTCGAAGACATCGGTAATAAAGTGCGTGTACCCCCTCTCGACCACCTCGCTTGTGGCGACCCGCATGAGGCGCAAGGCGACGCGATGCTGCCGCCGGAACTGCGGACGGATCATGAAACGCCCGATCTCCACGTACTGACCAGCTGATCTGAGTGTTTCCAGATCGATGCCTGGCGCAAACCTCACCTGGCACGCCTCCGGCAACTCCAGCGGAGGATCGTACAAGAGGCGCATCACGCCGGCGGGCCGGTCGCCCACTCTGGCAATGAACCACGAATATTCAAGGTTCTCCGCCAGAGACTCCGGAATCTGCTCATGAGCATTCTGCATCCATTGTTTCTCACGGACAAATACCTCCTCGATCACCCCGAGAGCTTCGAGGCGGTCCTGAGGCGTCAGCACTTTCGTTACGGTTATGATGGACATAGCGCCTCCATTGATGGTTTGAGAGTCAGAATCGGTTCCGGTTCAGATTCAGTGTACGGATAGCTCTTTCCGCAGAGCAACGATATGGCGAGCATCACCTCGTCGGCGATCTCTCCGGCGACACGCCGCTCACGGGCGCGGCGGCTTTCGGCCCCTTCGGCGGCGACCGATGCACGGTGACGCTCGAAGTGCATCGGCTCGCCGAAGCGCAGCGCGATTTTGCCGACGACCGGCACACGGCCATTCCTGCGGGCTGCGACAAACTCGATGCCCACCGGAATCACCGGCACGCCCGATTCGAGCACGATATAACCGATACCCGGCCTGGCTTTCAGGAGCTGGAAGGGATCGCCATTACGCGTGCCTTCGGGAAAGATGCCGATACTCGCGCCCGCGCGGAGCCGCCGGACGCACTCGTCGCGACTGGAGGAGGAGGCCGCTTTCACGCGGCGGCGTTCGAGGAAAAACAAGGTCGAACGCTTGTGCCAGACATAGATGGGATCGATCTGCTTCATCATCCAGCCAACAACCGGCAGACGACCATACATCCAGTCAATCACGAAACTGACGCGCTCTCCGCCAAGCAGCCAGATGAGCATCACCGGCACGAAGAGCGATTCGAAAACATTGTTGTGGTTGAAAGCGAAAATGCAGGGTGAAGAGGCGTTGCGCTCGAGCCGCCCACCCCCCTCGACCTCGACAAGCATCAGGTTCGGCGCCATGAGCACCCTGAGCAGCAAAGCCTTGCCCGCCGTGAGATGAGGCAAAGGCCTGCGCAAAAGCTCCACGAACCGTTTCATTGCAATTTTTATAGGACTTATACGACCTATAAGACCTATAAGTCCTATAGGACTGAAGAGGCAGACGTTACTGCCGATGCACAAAATTAACCTGAGATTGTTGGGCGCTCGTGGAGAGAAGGCAACGATTTGGCAACTTCTGGGTGGGGTTTGGCGACGGCTTTTCCGGTTTTCACTCTTGGTCGGTGAAGCGTATATTGTGCGCGGTCAGCGACAGCTGCCGTTTTCAGATGAACAGTCAAACCGCCGTACGACGATGAGTGATAAAAACTGGACAGACACCGAACGCTTCGACAGCAAGGCCGCCGAGTGGGACGCCAATGCCGTCCGGGCGGCGCTCGCCGACGCCATCGCCCGCGCGATCATCGCGCATATGCCGGTGGGCAAGCCCGCAAACGCACTCGAATTCGGCTGCGGCACGGGCCTCGTGACCACCCGCATCGCGCCGCACTGCGAACGGCTGACGGCTTTGGACAGTTCGCCGGAGATGCTGCGGATGCTCGGCGAAAAGATCGCCGCCGGAAACATCGCCAATATCGCGCCGCTGCATCTCGATTTCAGCCGACCCGAGGAGGCCGCCGGGCTGGCGAGAGATTACGATTTCGTGTGCAGCAGCATGACGCTGCACCACATTCCCGACACCGCGAGCTTCCTCCGGGAGCTGATCGCCCACATGTCGCCAGGCGGCGCGCTGGCGATTGCCGATCTGGATGCCGAGGATGGCCTCTTCCACGACGACGCCACCGAGAAGGTTCACCACGGCTTCGACCGCACGGCCTTGCAAGCGCTCCTCGAATCGGTGGGATTTGCGGCCATCTCCTTCATGACCGCGCACATCATCGAAAAGAAAAACCGCGATGGCAACATGGCAAGCTACCCGGTCTTTCTCGTCACCGCCGTCAAACACAAGTATTAACGCATGATGAATCAGTCAGTCACCCCTAAATTTTCCGCTGTGGTGTTCGACCTGGATGGTACACTCCTCGACACGCTCGCGGACATCTCGTACAGCCTCAACTCGGTGCTGGAGGAAGAAGGCTACCCGACTCATACGGTCGAGGTGTGCCGCGTCATGGTCGGCTTCGGAATGCGTGAACTGGTCAGGAAAGCGCTGCCCGAAAGCGCCCACGGCGACGCCATCACCGAGCCGCTGCTGAAAAAAATGCAGGCGCGGTACGCCGAGCACTGGAACGACAGCTCACGCCCCTACGACGGCGTCGCCGGGCTGCTCGATTCCATCGACCAGCTGGGGCTGAAAAAGGCGATTCTCTCGAACAAACCGGATCGCTTCACCCGCCAGTGCGCAGAAGAGCTGCTCGCGCCGTGGAAATTCGACGTCATCATGGGCTTCCGCGAAGGCATCCCGCCCAAACCCGACCCGACCGGCGCGTTGATGGTGGCCGAAGAACTCGGCGTCCATCCCGCTTCGATTCTCTACGTCGGCGACAGCGGCGTGGACATGAAAACCGCCAACACCGCCGGAATGTACCCCCTCGGCGTCACCTGGGGCTACCGCCCCGGCCAGGAACTCCTCGCCACCGGCGCGGCAAAGCTTGTCTCGACGCCCGAAGAGATCATCCCGCTGCTCGGCAAATAATCTCTCCCTTCGCTGGCAAGAGTGCGAGTTCACAGGATTGTAACTTTTCCGGCGGAAACTATTAGCTACCTTTGAGAGTAAAAAAATAAAAAAAGCACATCAACGTGCTTCGGTTCAGGAGAGAGCCGGAGCACCTATGATCATTGAGGATCGTGTTTACTGTATTGAATAAGCTCCATCGAACACGGCTCATGAATCCGTTATGCTCCGGTTATCACCAAAGCTTATCAAGAGATGAACGATTGGTGCCGCAAACATGATCACCATCATTGACAGAGCGGAATGCTGCTGATAACCGGAAAAGCAAAACCACTTTCAGATCCAGTTCATGCACCATGAACCCTGACCATTCAGAAAAACATACGACAGCACTGTTGCCTGCGCCACAGCTAATGAATGGCAATGACAAAAAACCCCAGGATGACTTCAGCGATCCATCTCTGTATATCAACAGAGAGTTGAGCTGGCTCTATTTCAACAAGAGGGTTCTGAACGAAGCAACCCGTCCGGATCAGCATCCACTGCTTGAACGTGCCAAATTCATCGCTATTTTCAGCTCCAATCTCGACGAATTTTTCATGATCCGCGTGGCCGGAATCGAAAAGCAGGTTGAAGCCGGTATCCGTAAAAAGACTATTGACGGATTCACCCCGTTTGAACAGCTCGGACTCATAAGAACAGAAGTTCTCGAACAGCTGAAGGTGAGACAATCATGCCTGTACGACGACATTCTGCCGGCGCTGGCTTCTGAAGGTATCAGCTTCGTCCGATTTACCGACCTCCGGAAGGAAGAGCAGAACCGGCTGAACACATGGTTCCGCAAAGAGATATACCCCGTACTCACTCCACTGGCTTTCGATACCGGACATCCGTTCCCCTTTATGTCCAATCTTTCACTGAATCTGGCCATAGAACTGGATGATGTGGAACACGGCAACCTGAAATTCGTCCGCGTCAAGGTGCCAAGCGTATTGCCCCGTCTCCTGAAACTCAATGAAATCGAAGGCGTCTGCTACGATCCGTCGTGCCTTCGTTTTCTCTGGATAGAAGAACTGATCCAGAACAATCTTGAACTGCTGTTCCCGAAAATGAAGATTGTTCAGTCTCATCAGTTCCGCATCATCCGGGATGCCGATATTGAAATCGAGGAAGATGAGGCCGGTGACCTGCTTCAGACCATAGAAAAGGGAGTGAGATCACGACGCTACGGTAATGTCGTGCGTCTCGACATCAGTTCCCGGATGCCCTCGTTTATCCGGCAGTTGCTGATAAACAATCTCGAAATTGAAGAAAGAAACGTTTACGAGATCGACGGCACTCTCGGACTTGGCTGCCTGATGGAACTGCTCAGAATCGAACGGCCCTCGCTTAAAGACGAACCGTTCATCCCGTTCAATCTCATCGAGGAGAAAAGTAACGACGATATTTTCAGTACTATACGATCCGGCGATCTGCTGCTATATCATCCTTACGACTCATTCCAGCCCGTTGTCGATTTCATCGACCGTGCGGCCAGCGACCCCGATGTCCTGTCGATAAAGCAGACGCTCTACCGTGTGGGAAGCAATTCACCTATCGTCGAAGCTCTTATGAAAGCAGCCGAACTTGGCAAGCAGGTGGCGGTGCTGGTGGAGCTGAAGGCGAGATTCGATGAAGAAAACAACATTGTATGGGCTCGTGCACTTGAAGATGTCGGAGCCCATGTCATCTACGGCCTGCCCGGGCTGAAAACCCATGCGAAACTCACCCTCGTGGTTCGTCGTGAGCCTCAGGGGCTCAAACGTTATCTGCATCTCGGTACCGGCAACTACAATCCTGCCACCGGCAAACTCTATACTGATTACAGTTTTTTCACGGATAACGATAACCTGGCCGACGAGGTATCGGAACTTTTCAATGCGCTGACCGGCTATTTCAGATATACCGGCTACAAGCTGCTCATGGTCTCACCGATCAACACCAGAAAACGTATCATCGAGCTGATCGAACGTGAAATCGGATGGGCTGAAAAGAACGGAAGCGGAAAGATCATGATGAAAATGAACTCCCTGGTCGATCCGGCAACCATCAGGGCGCTGTACCGGGCCTCCTGTGCAGGAGTGCAGATCGATCTCATTGTACGCGGCATCTGCTGCCTGAAGCCCTCCATTCCGGGCATAAGCGACCATATCAGGGTCATAAGCATCATCGGGCGCTATCTCGAACACAGCAGAGCCTACTGGTTCGGAAACGGCGGAAGCCCGGAGCTCTGGCTCGGAAGTGCAGACATCATGCCCAGAAACCTCGACGACCGCGTCGAAACACTGTTTCCGGTTTTCGAGACCTCGCTGGTGGAGAGGGTCAGAAACGATCTCGAGCTTCAGCTCAGTGACAACCTCAAGGCATGGAAGATCAACGCCGACGGCACCTGCACCCTTGTCTGTAACGACAATCCGAAAGTCAACAGCCAGGAACGGTTCATGAAACGCCGCACACAGAAGAAAAAATCATCCGGCATAAAAAATCGCCTGGGCATGAACTGATCCCTTCGGGGGGCACCAGTCGAATCCATCGGTTTCATGAAGGCAACAATCTGGTAACGACTTTGTTAAAACTTTGCAAAATAAAGAAATATCCTTTTGAAACCGCCTATCTTGACAAGCATAAATGTTTCAGAAAACAGTTCAATTGTCGAATGCCGGCCTGGAAGGGATACTCCTCGTGCACAATATCAGCTGGCAGTCACCGGCACGCAGCAGAATCGCCCGACGACCCGACCGCCAGTAACCGCCTTCGAATCATCAACGCTCAGTCATGATGCGAACATTCAGAGATATCATGGGCACGCTCGATGGCACAGCCACTATCGACTGCTCGAACATGGGACTGACTTCACTTGAAGGATGCCCTGAAATTGTGGAAGGCTCATTCAACTGCTCCGGAAACCTGCTCACCACTCTCGAAGGCGCCCCGAAATTAACAGGAAGTTTCAATTGTTCAGAAAACAACATCGTCTCACTTGAAGGCGGGCCTGAACGAATCAATGGTGATTTCAACTGCTCGTCAAATCTTCTGACCTGCCTGAAAGGCGCTCCGACAAAGGTGAAAGGCTCATTCGACTGCTCTGACAATCGTCTTATCTCACTGATCGGAGCCCCGAAAAAAGTGAAAGGACTTTTCAACTGTTCCGGCAACCAGCTCATCTCGCTTTACGGCGCCCCTCTCAAAACAGGATCTTTCAACTGTTCAAACAACCGGCTAAGGTCGCTTCAAGGCGCTCCCGATGAGGTTCATTTCGATTTCGATTGCTCGTCGAACATGCTCTCCTCACTCGATGGCTCCCCTGAATTCGTTAACGGAAGCTTCTCCTGTGCCGACAACCAGCTTGAAAATCTCGATCACGGTCCGGTTGAAATCACGGGAAATTTCAATTGCTCCGGTAACCGGCTCATGACTCTGAAACGATTTCCCAAAAAAGTGAGCGGTACACTCAATTGCTCGGGAAACCCTGTCATTGCCTGTGATGCCGTTCGACCTGAACCAGGAAGACGTTGCCTCAGACTCTTTCAGGGCTCATCGGTGCATTGCTGCTGTGAGCATCTTGAGGACAACCATCCCGGAACCATCTCTTCTTCACCGGTCAACACCGCCAGCTGATGGGTAATACTCATGAATCCCTCTATTTCAGAATCAACGGAGAGGCACCGCTGGTTCAGGCTCCAGGACAGAACCTGCCCTCAGGCTGGAGCCTTGGCAAAATCTCCTCCCGCCGAGAGCGTCTGGTTTTCTATGATACCTTTGAAGAGGATGCCTTCCGCAACGGCCTGGTGATCATTCGAAAAAAGGGAATTCTTTCAATCATTGACCTGGAAAACGGCCTCAAGGAGGCTGAAATCCCCCTTTCCCAGACACCGCCAGGCTTCTTCGCTTCTGATATACCGGAAGGAAAAGCGAGAAAGAGACTCTTGCAATGCAGTTCCCTCAGAGCTTTCATCAACCGCTGCTCCATCGATCGTTCCATCTCTACATGGCAAATTCTTGACCTGAACGAAAAAACCGTCGCCACACTCGATTACGAATCGTTTCATCCGGCAGACAAAGCGAACCAGAGTGTCTTTCCTCGTTACTTCTCCATCACGCCGCTGAAGGGCTACCACAAGGAGCTTTCAACGATGCTCATGGCCCTGCCGGAACCGGTTGACGCCTATCGCATCGTCAGTTTCAAAGAGCGCCTCATGGGCATCATGGAGGTGGCGGAACCTTTTGGCAAGGGCTATTCGTCGAAACTCCACTTGCAACTCGATGCAGCAATACCCATCCATGAAAACGTCAGGCGCCTCCTTCAGTTTACCATTTCCATCATGCAGCAGAACGAAGAGGGTATCCGCAAAGATATCGATTCCGAGTTCCTGCATGATTACCGGGTAGCCATCCGGAGAAGCCGGTCGATCCTCAGAGTGCTTAACGGGGTGTTCGATCCTGAAAAAACAGCCTGGGCCCTTGCCGGACTGCGTGAACTGGGCAAACGCAGCAACGATCTTCGTGACAGTGACGTCTATCTGCTCCGGAGAGAAGAGTATACCCTGCTCCTGCCGCCATCGCTTCAGCCGGCGCTCAATCCTTTTTTCAGTGACCTCGCAGCTGAAAAACGCTTGCATCACAGGCAATTCAGTCGCTACCTTGCAGGAAGGGAGTATCCCGACTTTATGACCGCCCTGAAAGAGTTCATTGCAGAGACCGGGCTTCCTGATCCGAAAGCCGCTCCGCTTGCGGCCATGCCGACAGGACGCGTTGCCGCCAAAGCCGTCAGAAAAGCACTGAAAAAGGTACTTGCGCATGGACGAAGAGCCAACAGCGAAACGAGCAACGCAGAACTTCATGAATTGCGCATCGACTGCAAGAAGCTCCGGTACCTGCTTGAGTTCTTCTCGTCGCTGTTTCCGCCGAAAGCTGCATCACAGGTCGTTCGGCAGATGAAAGTGTTACAGGACAATCTCGGAACCTTCGTAGACCTGTCGTTGCAGATGGAGTTCCTGCAGAAACGCCTCGAAGCCCTCCCGGCTGACAGAGGCGGCATCGGGGAGGTCGCAGCCATCGGCGGACTGCTCGCGTCACTCTACAGGGAGAGGGAAAAAGTCAGGGAACATTTCCATGAAATATTCACCGGATTCGATAACAACGAAACCGGTGAACAGTTCGATGAACTGCTGACCAGACTTGCCGAAAAATGAAAACCATCGCATTGTACAGCATCAAGGGCGGAGTTGGTAAAACAGCTGCCGCCGTCAATCTGTCGTTTCTTGCTTCATCTTCTTCAACCCCGACGCTGATCTGTGATCTCGATCCCCAGGGAGCCAGTTCTTTCTATTTCAGAATCACGGCCTCACGCAAATACAACAGCGAGAAGTTCCTGAAGGGCAACGATAAAATCGCAAAGAACATCAAGGCGACAGACTATAACAAGCTCGACCTACTGCCCTCCGATCTTTCATACCGGAACCTTGACATTGAACTGTCCGAGTCGAAAAGCCCAAAAAAAAGATTGACAAAAAACCTCGAAGAGCTTGCTGATGAATATGCATACCTCTTTTTCGACTGCCCGCCGAACCTCACCCTTCTGTCGGAAAGCGTCTTCAGGGCCTCCGATCTGATTCTTGTACCGGTCATCCCCACTACGCTCTCCATCCGCACCTTCGAGCAGCTTGTCGATTTTTTCGCCACGAGCGGCCTCGACAGCTCGAAAATCGCCGGATTTTTCTCGATGGAGGAGAAGCGGAAATCGATGCATCGCGAAATCGTCGAAGAGTACCGGAACAACCCAGCGATACTGAAGCAGACTATTCCCTACAATTCAGAAGTCGAAAAAATGGGCCTCACCAGAGCCCCGCTCAACGCCACTAATCCAAAAAGCCCGGCCGCAAAGGCATACAGCAAGCTGTGGGAAGAGGCGCGCAAGCGAATTATGAATGATGAATTATGAATGATGAATTGATAATGGAAGATAACGTTATGCGGGGCTGGAGAACGTTCATGTTCATCAGAGAAGTTGCCTGATTTTGTCGAACAGTTCGGACATGTTCGCGACCGTCACGCCCGGCCTCAACGGATAAGCCTGCTCGACCGGAGCAACGACAAAAGTATGATCGGGACTCAGGTCTGCGATGGCAGAACTATTGCCTCTGGTCAGCGCTGGAGCCACGGATGCCTTGCACTCGATAGCGATACGTTTGCCTGATTGCTGCATGACAATATCAACCTCCGCCCCGTTGGAAGTCCGGTAAAAAGAGAATTCGCAGCCGGGAAACATCCCCTGGATGTTTGTCAGCACCAGCGTTTCCCAAAGCGAACCGAACACCGGATGCCCCGCGATCTGGTTGAAATCCGAAAGCCCGAGAAGCGCAGCAACGATGCCAGTATCCGCTATATATACCTTTGGAGATTTGACGACCCGTTTGCCGGTATTTGAGAGCAAAGGCGGCAGGAGCGTCACCATGAAGGTTTGCTGCAAAAGATCAAGGTAATTACGCACTTTGGTATGACTTACGCCGAGGGAACCCCCGATGGTGGAGAGATTGACCATCTGTCCGTTATTGTGCGCAAGCATCTGCCAGAGCCGCCGCATCGTCGCTGGTGCAAATCCGCTCCATTGCAGCAGGTCACGTTCCAGAAAGCTCGTGATGAAATCCTCGCGCCATGCGAACGACACTGCGGCATCCTCCTGCAACAAGCTTCGCGGAAAGCCGCCGCGAGCGAGATACTCCTCGATGGTTACGCGCCCGGTGACCTCCTGCCACAAAAATGGAGTCAGTTGTTTGTATGTGATTCGTCCGGCAAGCGACTCGGAACTTTGTTTCAAAAGATCACGGGAAGCCGAACCGAGCACAAGAAAATGGCCATTGCCGCCCCACTCGTCCACGAGACTGCGAATCAGCGGAAACAATTCCGGTTTTCGTTGGACTTCGTCGATGCATACCAGGTTTTCCCGCTGGTTCATCAGGAACCATTCAGGATCATCGAGTTTTCCGAGATCGGATGGGCGTTCGAGATCGAGATAAACAACCGGTCGCTCAAAGGGAACCAAATGCCGGATCAAGGTTGACTTGCCACACTGCCGAGGGCCGACTATTGCCGTAACGGGATAGTTTTTCAGCCCTTGCTGAACATCGGCAGCTATGGTGCGATCAAGAAACCCTTCACTCATAACCATGCAAATTGATTATTTATTTTATCAATTTACATGATTAATCGCCAACCACAAAAAACTAAACATCAGGCGCTGCACTGAAACCTGTACAAAATACTGTATTTTCTTGTCTTGAACATGGCTTGTTCGATTGAACGGATAGCGTGAATCAGATAGCATTTGTCATGATACCGACAAACAGAGTAGTGGCATGTCAAGAAAAAAATGACGGCTGTCATCGCGAGTTCCGACAAGTCGGGACTCGCGATCCATCTTTTGTTGATTGCGCTGCTTCCGTATGGATTGCCGCGTCGCTATGCTCCTTTCCATGAACATGCTTTTTTTGGGCCGTATTTTACTTCATTTGATGCCATTGAATAACCATCGTCGCTCTTTCGTAAGAGAACGGCCACAAGAGCCGTCCCTACAGTAAAATCGTCGCCAAGCGCATCCCGATCCGTTTCCCTTATGGCAACCTTCGATTCGAGCTGGATGTTGGCCGGTTTGTTTCCTTCGGGATAAAAGCGCCAGCCAGCCTCTTCGAGAAGCTTGTTGATTTTGATTCTGGCCGATGCTTCCTTTGCCATGAACGAACGGGGTTACGGCTCTCCACTACTGGCGGTAAGGCGGTAAAACGAATCAGCTCGCAGGGTTGGAGCTTCTCTGCAATGTAGGGGTTTTCTGCAAATTTCCGGTGAATTCTCAGGAAAAGGAGTTCAGGGACAACAAGGACAACAACGACGAAAACCTCTCGCCCTCATTATCAATTATCCCCTTTTACGCCAGCAACCGAATCCTCGAAAAGATGTAATCGAGGTGGTCTTCGTTGAGGACGATACGGTAATAGCCGGTATTTCCAAGCTGCTCGGGCTCGCTGTTGCGATCGCTGACGAAACGGCGCCCCTGCTTTCCCTTGAACCAGTAGATGAGTCGTATCCGGTCGCCATCGATCTCAAGAGCCGTCACACCCCTCTTGCCGATAGCGCACCCCGAGTTGAACACGCTCGGAATGGCGATATTGTTGTAACGGCCACTGCGAAGACCGATCTTTTTGCCTTCGGTAAAACAGGCATCGAGCATGGCCTTCAGCTCGGTGATCTGCTCCCTGATGGCAGGACGCTCCTCACGGGCAGAGGAGGGGTAGAGCCGGCAAAGCTCCTCGATACGATAATTGAGATGATCGACTTTCGAGAGGGATTCAAACAACGGCCGGTGAGTATGGCCGATGATCGAAACGATTTTGGACTGGTTCGAGAATTCGTAAATCGATTTCTCGATGGCGAAACGACGTCGGCTGTTGTAAGCTGTCGAGAAATTCCTGATACCCATGGGTTTGGCCACATAGCGCAGGAACAGAACGACCGCCTGACTGACGACAGGATAGGTCTCCCAGAGAAGAATCGAGGCCTGATGGCCATGAAACAGCAGCATTGCCTCGTCTTCGTAAAGAAACTTTATCGATTCGAGCAGATGACCTGAAAGGCGGTAGTTCCTGTCCTCGAAAAGATCGGCATCGTGGTTACCGCAGGTTTTCCAGAAAAAACCGTTCTTCTCGAACCGGAGGAAAAGATCGTACATATCCCCCCAGCATTCGGCTATACTTTCAACTGAAAACTTGAACAGTTCTTCGACGTCACCATTCAGCACAAGACTGTAACGGCTGGGCAGATAATAATCGCTCAGCATCGAACGGACAAGTTCCGAGTTCCGCCTGAACTCGTCACGACGACCTCCATTTCCCATATGCAGATCACTGAGGATCAGCACCTTCGATGAACTATCGAGCCTTACGGTTTTTGCCTTTTCAAGCAGTTTTTCGAGATGAGGATGTTTTTTTTGATGCAGACTCATAACTACAGACACATTCTTGCACGCGGATGATTCCGTCTACCGTTACAACGGAAACAGCAAGTCAAAGGTTCTGAACCTCACACTTTCACAAGAGCCATTCGCTCACGATCCGTTCTTCGTGCCTTAATATAGTGTCAAAGCCGACATTACCATCGATAAGGTGAACTAAAAGTCATATCCGGCAACATGATTGAAGATTTACCGAAAAAAAGCTTTCTTGTTCAGAGATTACGGCCTGAACATCAGTAAAAAACCCTCATACCACATTGGTCGCACCTGAAAGATTTCAGAAAATACGAGAACTGCTCGAAAAGCGGCAGACCGACCTGACTCTTGTCATGGACAACGTGAACAAGCCGCACAACCTTGCGGCCATCATCAGAAGCTGTGACGCGGTCGGCATCCACCAGATGCACGCTATCTCTTACCGCTCCTCAATAAGGACCAAACAGCATACAGCAGCTGGCGCGAGCCGGTGGGTAAAGGTCAGCCTGAATGAATCGATTGTGCTGATCGGCGAAAAGCTCCGTGACGCAGGAATGCAGATTCTCGTGGCGCACTACTGCCCGGAGGCACTCGATTTCCGCTCGGTTGACTACACCCGCCCGACGGCCATCGTGATGGGCGAGGAGCTGAAAGGCCCGTCGCGGGAGGCGCTCGGCCTCGCCGACAGCTTCATCTGCATCCCGATAGCGGGCATGGTCGAGTCGCTCAACGTCTCGGTTGCCGCGGCGCTGATTCTCTTTGAAGCGCAACGCCAGCGCCAGGCTTCCGGCATGTATGATACGCGCCATTTCAGCGACGCCGATTTCAAGCGACTGCTTTTCGAGTACACCTACCCCCGCCTCGCCGCCGTACTGCACGAGCAGGGTAAACCCTACCCTACCCTCGACGAAAACGGAGCGTTCAACGCCGGCTATACAACTGACGAAAAAGAAAACGAACTCCCCGAAGAGTCGTCTTGAACTCTTCGCCTATAAGACCTATACGTTATATAATCCTTCGTAAACCAAAGAAAGGAGAATCCATAACATCCATGTGTTGAAAGAAAGGAGGACCATACATGATCAACCTTATCAAACAGGAGGATGTTATGCTCAGCGAAACCGAGAG
>Ga0233421_10000314_pt1 | contig 21623 bp, 24 predicted proteins | sample Watercolumn_Mata_3_FD_182725 | JGI IMG/M metagenome (GOLD analysis project Ga0233421, IMG submission 182725) | Freshwater microbial communities from Lake Matano, South Sulawesi, Indonesia - Watercolumn_Matano_2014_107_MG | ecosystem: Environmental > Aquatic > Freshwater > Lake | place... | reverse complement strand
TGACTATATTCTCTGAAAGGGTGTGCATGGATGTCGCTGCTTATTTTCTTGTCTAACTAACGTTAATATAAGCATTTGCGGTATTTTATGCCACCTTTTTTTATTGCCCTTGTGAATAATTCAGGTTGCAAGGTGCAGAACTCATTTTTCAGCTGTCATAAAGCCGTTGAACGGCGAACCTCTCACATTAAGGGTACTGGAGCCTGAACATCGGACTCGATTGGTGTTCAGCAGGGAGATAATACAGGGAAGCGCAGAGAAGCTTCCTGTGCCATTGTGGTGCTTGTGTCTGGTGCCGGATCTCGTGCATGTAGAACATTTAAAGAAAGTTATCCTGCCGGATGTCGAAGACGCAGATTTCGGGCCGGTTAAAAAAAGCGCTCTTCAGTAGTTATGATCAGACAATGCAGCTTGCGAAGGGCGACGTCGATCCCGTCTTGAAGGCCGATCGAATTGCCGGTCAGTTTAAAAAAGAGTACATAAATAGTGCGCTGAATTATATATGCTGTACGCTTCAAGTAAATAATATCAACAAGTTCTTGTTATTCCAACCATTCATCATCAGATAAAAGCGAATTCAACAGGAAGTATCAGATTTTACTGACAAGGATGTGTGCGTGATTCTGGCGATGGAATTCAGGGCGTTAAACACTACGCAGCTCCATCTGTTGCCCTGGAAATCCGGAGCGATTGATGCCACTCTGGCTGTTTGGATTGCACGAAAATGCTCTTGCTGAATCGGCTGACTGGCGACTTTTTCCGATGAAAGGGTGTACATGAATAGCTATTATCCATCGCTTATTAAAACTCGCTTAACTGACATTTTTATAACGGGATACAATATCTGTTGCCTGTTTTGCCTCCCCTTCGTGAATGAGCAGGTTCATGGGGACTGAAAGGTTTGTCTGAGCTATTGAAAGAGAGTGAATCCTTCTATTCCGATCAGGCAAGCTCCGAAAAGCAGCAAGAACAGGAGAAGCGGGAAAATAATTGCACTGAAGACCCCCATGCCGATATCCTTGGTATTTTTAGAAAGCATCAGGGCAATGCCGGTGATGAACGGCAGAATGAAGATCGACCAGAGGGCAAACTCATTCTGAGTTATGATCGCCACCAAATCGATTACGATGGTGATGGCGACACCGATAAGGAATTTTGGCCGCTGGTACAGCTTTTTTGAAACAGGATTTTCCGAAGATGTGTTGTCCACGAATTCCGCGTTTTCATTTTCATGGTTCTCCTGCATGGACGTTCTCCCGATAGTTGTTGCTGAAAAAGGTGCTTCCTCCGAAAAAGAGCATGACAGCAAGCGAGATGAGCTGGAACGAGGTCAGCCCGGCCAGAACCACCGGTTCGACCCTGATGAATTCGATGAGGAACCGGAAGAAGAAATAGCAGATCATCAGGAGCCGGAAAAGCTCGCCGGGCCTCAACCCGGGCGCTCGCTTTCTGTAGCTGAGGAAAAGGAACATGGCGAACATTAAGAGCGCTTCGTAAAGCTGCGTCGGGTGGCGCAAAATGTTGTCGCCGAAATTCACTCCCCAGAAAAACTCTGTCGGCTTGCCATAGCAGCATCCCCTGAAGAAGCAGCCGAATCTGCCGACAAGCACGCCGAGCGCAACTGCCGGGGCGATCTCATTGCCTCGTTTCTCCCGGATACCGAACGCTTTTTTGATCAGAAGCGCTCCCGCTTTGCCGCCGAGCAGGCCGCCCACGATCGTCCGCCCCGAGAGCCAGACAGCCGGATCGGAAAAGTGAGCGGCCAGAATCCGGTAGTTCAGCAGCCACTCAAGCGCTTTCGCCCCGATGATGCCACCCGCAATTGCGCCGAAGGCAATGACCGCGCCGTTTTCGTTGCGACTTACACTGCGCCGGGCTTCGAAAAAGTAGAGTGAGGTTCCGGCAATCAGCCCCAGAAGTACGAAAAAGGAGTACGCAGGAACACCGAACTCTCCGACATGGAACAGCACTGGCCGGACGCCCCACTCCTCGGGATGCGCATGGCTGTCGATCATGGATTTCTGCGGATTGTGCAGCAACTGCCGCCGGTTGCGCATTCATAAAGCTTCGAAGCAGGGCAGAAGCCGAGTGCCGAGATGCTCTTGACAATGGCGAAGATGAACACCGCCGCCCAGCCGCTCCGAGCATTGGCGAATTCCAGCAGCAAGAGACAGACGAGTGCGAAAAATGCACCCGTGAAATGGGCGAAGCGCATGGCGGCCTCGTTGACGACCACCTCTTTCGATTTTCGCAGCCTCCCGGCAGTCTGCTCATAGAGCACGATCATCGGCGCGCGTTGCACTTTCAGAATTGCCGACAGAAGCAGCGTGAGCAGCACGGTAATCAGCAACAGCTTCGAATGGAAGAAGAGCGAAAGCCACAGTATCACCGTCAGGCCAAATCGGCAGAAGGCGAAGCCCTCTTTCGAGATCGTAACCGGTTTGTATCGCGTCATGACTGTCATGATTTTGGTTTCGGCATGAACATTCCGGTTTTTTTCCGGTATTCGCCATATCCGTCAAACTCTTTTTCAAGCATCTTTTCTTCCTGTTTTGCCCAGAAATACATGAACGGCAAGAAGATGAGCATGGTCGCAAAAAGCACCAGAAAATTGAGATACAGTAAGCTTGCGCCGGTGAACATCCAGATCAGGGATGCGTAAAGCGGGTGGCGCACCAGAGCGTAAACGCCGCTGGTGACAAGTGCATGATCCTTGTAGATTCTGATCTGGTTCGACCAGTTTTTGCCGAGATCGAGCCGTCCCCGGATGTTGACGATGCAACCGGCGACGACGGCGAGCATGCCTGTCGCCGCAAGCGCCATACGAATTCCGGTGGAAGAGATGGCGAGTGTGCCTGCGCCGGAACGCAGGATGAGGTAGAAGAGGAAGAAAAACATCATCATCGTGCCGGTTTCCACGATGCTTTTCTTCTCTTTTCTGACCTCCTCGCGCTTGTTGAACTGCATGAAATCGATGGCTACCGCCGCAAGCACGGCCACCGTGCAGCACATGACAATGAAGATGCAGGCGAGCAGGAAGAGCCTGTCCGGTTTTCCATTCAGCAGGAAGCGTAAATCGGGCATCATGTCGCACTCCGGTGAATCATGTTGAAGGCCGAAAACGGAATCTTTTTCAACTCCGGCGTAATGATGTGCACGCACTCCTTTTTCATCGATTTCATGTCGAAGTTATGGGCATCGACGAACGAGGTGATGCTGATGCGGAAGGTGTTCTCGCTCACGTAATCGATCTTTTCCCGCCGCGATTTCAGCGCGAAGTTTTTCGGAACGAACTTCGAGAAATCCTTCAGCGCGCCGAGGTAATCGCAGCAGGCCTGCCCAGAAAAACCTGAAGCCCGATCCGCGAGGTCTTTGAGGAAATCCTCGGTATCAAACCGGAAAGTGTTACGGATCGCGGGCAGGAAGCGGGTGACATCGAGGCTTCTGGTCAGCGGCACGAAGGTGCCCTTCGATTTGTGCAGATAGGTGATCGAGACCCTATCGACGTTGCATGGCAGCGGCAGGAAATCCTCCTTTCGGATCATGCCGTTCATCTGGTGCTCGATGGCCTCGATGATGCCGGTCACGGTGAGGCGGTTCGAGGTCTCAAGCTTTCGTGTGCGTCCGAACAGCGCCACCGGCTGGAAATTTACCCCCCGGATGCCGTCGGTACGAATCCCGAACTCGATGATCTTGCCGATCTCGTGATCGTTCACGCCCCGTTCGAGCGTTGAAACCAGCGTGACCGGGATATTGTATTGTGCCAGGTTTCTGATCGCCTGCAATTTGATCCCGGCCAGCTCTCTGCCACGGAGATGGCGGTAGATAGCGTCGTCGAAGCCGTCGAACTGGAGATAGAGTTCGAAGCCGCCAACAAACTCGCCCAGCGCTTTCACGAACGCCTCGTCCGTGGCGATGCGCAACCCGTTGGTGTTCAGCATCACATACTTGATCGGCTTCTGCCTTGCGAGCCGGATGATGTCGATGATCCCGGGATGGGTTGCCGGTTCTCCACCGCTGATCTGGAGGATTTCCGCGTTACCGAATTCGGAATCGACAAAAAAATCGAGCATCCGTTCCACCGTTTCGATGGGCAGGGGAGTGCCCGAACCGCTGCTTGCATAGCAGACCGGGCAGCAGAGGTCACAGCCATTCGTCACCTCGATCACACCGATGCAGGTATGCTGCTCGTGCTCCGGGCAGAGTCTGCAGTCGAACGGGCAGCCGAGCTTCCTTCCGGTCTGGAGCTTCGAGGTCGTGCCCGGTCTGGTGTAGCGCATCCTGCCGAGGAACCAGGTCGAGTCGTGTTCGAGTATCTCCTTCTGCTCGCCGTGTTCAGGGCAGAATTTCAGGAGGAAAATGCACTCGCCTGATTGCACGATTTTCGCATCGACGCGCCGGAGGCACACCGGGCAGAGGCTGGTGGTATGCTCGATGAACTGGTATGGTTTCAGATGGGAGTCCATAACGTCTCGTTCACAGTTAGCTGACCGAATCTTGACAGCGAAAATGGCGTAACGCAGGGTATCCTCACGCCCTGAATGTCGAGTGCTGAAAAGCAAGTACTGTCAATGTAACGACTGCGGGAATCAAGATCAATTCCCTGCACATTCCCTTGTTTGTACGATGCGAAAGCGGTGAAATGGCAAACCCTGCCTTCAGGATTTTTTTATTCCCGATAGGGCTAATTTGGTATCTTTTAAAGGTATGTATACTTGGCTCGTTTTTCTGGTATGTTGCTTTTCAGAGGTTTTTATCATCGCCAGGGTATTCACATCTATCCGAAACGATGGCATGAACCTGCAAAGTTTCCAGAAGTCAGAAAGGCGTTTGTCCGGAAAAGCATTTTCCTCAATCATTATCAGTACAGGAGGATTTCTTATGAAACGGAGCATTTATGCCGTGATGCTCGCCTTCTTTTTTACCCTGCTGGCCGTCAGTGCCGAAGCTGCGGGGCTGAAAAAGGCCCTCATCATCTATCACAATGACTGGGGCACGACCCCGACAGCGCTGAAAACCGAGCTTCAGAGCCGCGGGTACACGGTCAGCATGACCGACAGCGGAGCCTCGGGCCTGAACGCGCTGACCACCTTGTCCACTCTCCTCGGCTCCGGCGATCGGCTTGTCGTCTATCTGGCGGGCCACGGCTCGAATCCTCGCTGGAACCGAAGCGACACCTCGACATCCACCGCCGCGTCGCATTACATCCAGTTCAACAGCGGCACGCTCTACGTCAGCCAGCTCGCGCCGCTGTTCGAGAAGATCGCAGGCAGCGGGGCAAGCCTGGCCGTGATCGACGGCAGTTGCAATGGCGGCGAATCGGTGCTCTATGGCATGGGCAAGAACTACTGCATCATGTCCACCACTGGCCTCTACTCTCCCGGCCTGACCGGTTTTCCCGTGCCTTCGGACGCCATCAGCAAGGATTCCGCTCCGGCGGCGTTCAGCATGTGGTGGGACACGCGCAAAAGCGCAAGCTGGCTGAACGGCCAGATCGTGCTTGCCCTGCCGGAGCGCATCAACCAGCGCCTCTTCCGTAACGACAATACCGACATTACCAACCTGTCGCTCTTCCTGCGACCTTCGATCGGTCTGCTGACCGGTCTCGACCTTGGCGGCTGGAATCTGCACTACCAGTACTGCTACCTCTATTGCCTGATCTACCCTGACGATTACGCCGCCCTCGATGCTGACGAAAAGGCAAAATTCACCAACAGCGTCGATACCTACCTTTCCGTGATGCACGGCTACTCCGATCCTGCCGAGCCTTTCTTCACGCGTCTCGACAGCTACCTGAACAACGCGACGCTGCTGAAATCCGCCGCTTCGGTCTATACCGCCAATTCCGTTAATGTATGGAAGACCCTCGCCAACGATCCGAACTGGAACGTAAGCGGCGATCCGGGCAAGTACGCCGCGCAGATGAAGGGTGTGACGCCGGATGCCTATGTTGGCGCACCGGGCTTCATGAAGATGGCGGGCGAGATTGATTTTCTCATGACCATTCTCAAGACCGGCTATGCCGAGCAGGAAGATTTGCTCCGCCAGATCGACACTGCGGCCAAAGATCTTTACGGCCAGGCCAACGTTGCCAGCACAGTCAGACTGACACCTGTGAAAAGAGGCTGGCCGCCGGAATCCGCAGAGCAGCTCAGGAAATTCAACACCTTCGAGCGCACGCTCATCAACCGCTTCGAGCTGATCGACCGGAACCTGAAGATCGACCGACGCGACCTCCTGATGAGGCCGAGCGCCACTCAGCCTGTCGCCTAGCCTTCTGCCGTACCAGCGGAACGCCCGGTGATGCGCCTTATGCCTCTTCGCAACTTCAGTCAGACCACTCAGCCCTCCATTGTCTCAGTTGTCAAATCAGACGCGAAACAGACCATCGATCTGAACATGCAGCGGTACGAAGGAAGCTTCAGAACAGTTGTGCCGCTCGACAAGGTCGGCATCTCGCACGGTCTTATCGACGCCATGAAGAAGCAGAAGCTCGAAGCGCTGATCGGCAAGTTCAAGGCCATTTCTCCGACGCTCTATTATGCGGAAGGCCGTATAAGTTATCTTCTTTCAATTGTTGAAGACTCCATCGGCAAAGTGCAGGGAGGCAGTGGCGGCTGCTCCTGTGACCAGAAAACTTTCTGAACGCCGAAAAGCGCTCATCGCAACCGGCAGCCTGAATAGCGGAATCCCCGGCTCATTCAGGCTGCCGTTTTTCTGTCGGTCACGCCAGCGTTCTCGAATCCGCCCACGTTTCACCTCGTCCCGTTCAATTGCCGGGCGCAGACCGAACTTTTTTCATCGCGGGCCGGTATGTGAAAGAAGCGGTACGCTTTAACGTCAGTCATCCGTGTTCACCCTCAATCCCGAAGCCATGCACGCCACCGTCTCTTTCGACAGGAATCTGCCGCTTGTCGGCCTCAACGCCAAAGGGCAGCACACCTTTTTCGACGCCACGCTCGACCCTTCAAATCCCGCCATGTACGCCTCGCCAATGGACATCATGCTCCAGTCGCTGGCCGCCTGTTCGATGATGGACATCATCTCGATTCTCGCCAAGATGAAAAAGGAGGTTATCACCCTCGACGCCACGCTCGACGCCGAACGCGCCGAAACGCATCCGAAAGTGTTCACCTCGATTCACGTCCGCTACAAGCTGTGCAGCCCCGATTGCAGCAAGACGGAACTCGACAAAGCCGCCGGACTGTCGATGGACAAATATTGCAGCGTCGCCGCCATGATCAAAGCCTCAGGCTGCAAGGTGACATGGGACGCGGAGGTGATGGCTGGGTGACGGTGCTGAATATCTTCATGGCCAAATGGATAGATGGCCGATGGATTCAGTTGGTTGTAGTGGATCGCGAAGAAAAATACGAAGAGGAAAAGCGCGAGGATATGGTGCGTTGGGAACGGTATCAATTGACCGGCGAAGCAGTATCCCGTGAAAAAGCCGCCGAATGGTTTGAAAATCTGGCGCGGAGTCACAGGTGACAGGTAATTCAATCGGCTCAAACACCTATAGTGATTAGTTTCCTTCATGATCGACATAGCGGTACATGACTGATCGTCCTGTTCCTTTCTTTTCAAGAATTCCTGCTGTGAAAAGCTCGGCAATTTGGCGTTTGGCTGTGGAGCCTGAGATCCCATGTCTGACGAAGACCTTGAGATGAATCATTCGCGTATCCTCGTGTTAGATGCCCTTCACGTTTTCATGAGCTATCGCTTTTCGCGGATAGCATGATTTCGCCTTGCAACGATCCGGCGCGCCAGCAACAGAACAACAATCACTGCAATCAGGAACAGCAAGGCAGTAGTGATGGTGATCCAGTTGCCTCCGGCGAGGAGCGCAATGGGGTTCCATGAGGCTTCGGCGATGATACGGCCCTCTGGTTTTGCATAGCGTTCAGGGATCGTCGGCAGGCTGTTTTTTCGGGGGAACGACGAGAGGTATTCGGCGAGGGCGACCCATTCGCGCAGCGGTTCGCCGTTCTGCGTTACCGTAAGCTTGCCGGCGTTTTTGTCGCTCATCGGATTGCCTCCTTCGTCTCGTGGCGTGATTGTCAGGATTCCGTGCGATTTTTTGCTGATGAGGCCGATCAGGTTCGCCAGGTAAGAGTTTATGGCCACACTGTAGAGTCTCTCTTTTTCCGCCGGGCGGAAGCGGCGGTCGGCCCCTTCGATTTCGACGGAGGTGACGCGGTCGAAAATCATACGGTTGGGGTTGAAGCGGAACCGTATACCAGAGACGCTCATGAGGGCGTCCTTTTTTGAAGGAGCGATGCTGGCGTGAACTTCGAGCAGATTTTTCAGGTCGTTTCCGGTGAGGTATACGACGACGATCGTATTGCCGCAATAGCCGTACTGCACCGGGCCGAGCGAGGCGGTCTGGAACACGTCCGCCACCCGGATGTCGCCCCGGTAAAGCGACGAGCGGATACATCCGAGCACATCGATAGCGGCGTCGATATGGTGTCGGTGCCCTTCCGCCTGTTCGACAGCGTACCGGTAGGCGTCGGTGATGAGGTTTCTGAGGCCGGTTTCGCCGGGATTGGCGTAGGTATTTTCGATCGTCTGGCCTTCGAAAGGCTGGAAGGCGACTGTCTGGTCGAAATGGTAACCGAAATGTGCAAGGTATCGCTGTTCGATGATGTTCCGGAATCCGTCGATGGTTTTTGTGATTTTTTCGTTTTCAGGGATGCTCTCATCCATTTTCAGAAGCCGGTACCCAGCCACCGAAACGCGGTTATCCTGATCGATGTTCAGATCGATCACTCCGAGCAAGGTGCCGTATGATCCGGCGGATACGATGAGCGTTTTTCCCATCTTGATCGGAGAGTGCAGGATAGTGTGGGTGTGGCCGCTGACGATGAGGTCGATTCCGGGGGCTATGGCGGCAAGTTTTTCATCTTCGGAGTGCCGATTGTCCGGATTGGTTCCGCTGTGAGACAGACAGATGACGAAATCGACTTTCTCTTTTTCCCTGAGGAGCTTCACCGTTTTTCTTGCTGTTTCGATGGGATCTGAAAAACTGAGGGGTCTGGAAAACGGGGTGTCTTCTGCGGCATCCTTTCCGAGCAGTCCGAAAATACCGATGCGCAATCCGTTACGCACGATGACCGTATAGTTGCGTACCGGGTATTCACTGAAGGCTTTTTTCAGTTCGTCGTCACCGTGGTCGTCTTTGCTGAAACGGAGGTTGGCAGTGACCAGTTGCGGAAGGGATGCTGCTTTTGAGCGGGCTGTCCGGAGCATTCCGGCGGTGCCTGACGGGTAGAAATCGAAATCGTGGTTACCGAAGGTGACAACATCGTAGCCCAGGGCGCCCATGAGGCGAAGTTCGAGGGCCTCTTCCGAAAAGACGGTGTGGTAGAGGGTACCTGCGGTGAAGTCTCCGGCATCGAGAAGCAGTGCGCTGTCTTCTGCCCGTCTGCGCTCCTCTTCGATGGCGCCTGCAAGTCGCGCAAAGCCGGCGACTTGGCGGATGTTGCCATCAGCTGCGATTTCGTAATGAGGTGAGAGGTGCGAGTGCAGGTCGTTGGTGAAGAGAACGGTAAGGCTGTGAGGTGCAGCAACAACTGTTGTCGCAGGCAGCAGCTGAAGTACGGCGAGCAGTGAAACGATCACCAGCAGCAAGTCACGCCTGCGAGGCCACTTCCGTTTGATGGCGTCCTGAGAATCGACGCGAAGGAGGTTGTGTTGGCAGTGGCTGTTGGTGTCGATGTCGGTCATACAGGGGATGTGGTGAAGTTTCAACAGTATATCGAATGACAATGCGATTTACAAGGATCAGCGTCTTGCCGTATAAAGCGGAAAACCCCCGGTTTCAGTGAACAGAAGCCGGGGGTTTTGATTTCGAACCATCTCTCTATCGCTGAGCAGTTTACTTTCTCAGGTAGATGAAGCTGGGGTCTGGATGTCCGATGAAGCACGAACGGGTGAAGCCGTACTTTTTGATGATAGCGAGAGCTTCCCTTGCTTCGGCTTCTTTATTGTCGAAATCGAAGAGCCAGTGGCTGCCATCGACGATTTTCCAGCGTCCGTCGATGTTCCTGACCTCGATGGTGCTGGGGTTGAAGGCCACGCAATCCTCGCCGGGCATGCTGCCCTGGGGAGCCCTGCCGTTGACCAGCAGGTAGCGGAAGCTCGGATCGGGGCGGCCAACGAAGCAGGAGCTGTCCATGCGGTAGTACTTGATGACCTTCAGCGCTTTCAGGGCCTCCACCCTTTGGTCGCCAAAATTGAACATGAGGTGGTTGCCATCCACAATTGTCCAGTTTCCGTTAATGTTTCTGACGGTCGTAGTGGCGGGATTGAACGACACGCAATCCTCGCTGAGCATCGGGCCAGGCATCGGCATGGGCATCATCGGGCCGGGCACAGGCCGCATCGGCATCAGGTGGAGCTGACGCTTGAAGGTGTAAACCTCCGTGTAGTTGCTGCGATTACTGCGGTCGGTAAAGCGGGTGAAGACTTCGGCGCGAATCAGGTTGTTTCCTGCTGGCTTGACCAGGACGAGCGTCTGGCTGAAGTTTGTTGTGTACACGGCAGAAACGGCCTTCGCCATGGGGCCGATCGGAGAGGAAACGTTCGGAGCGTACGCGTAGGCATCAACTTCACCCCAGTCGCAATCCTGCGGATGGCATTTGCCCCATGCATGCATTCTGAGGTCATTGCCGTTGCCGCTGATGACCAGGGTTGTCAGGCCCCGTGTGTTCGGGTCTGTGTTCTGCCAGTTACCGGTAAACTGGTTGAGGGCCGCGAAGCTCAGCGAATGGCAGAGCAGAAAGATGATCGCCAGCGCGGCTGAAATAAAGGTTCTTTTCATGTCGTCTCCTGTTTTCTGATGGTGTTCAGTCAGTCCATGATAGTGACGCAGTCAGTTTTTTTCGGAGGGGATTCGGGATACGGTTCCGCAGGGTAGCCGAAGGCGGCTGCTGTATAGGGGCGGTAGCCTTCCGGGAAGATAACTCCAAGTTCTTCAAAGACGGTTTTTCCTTTTTCAGTGGAGTAATACATCATGACGGCGTTTGTCCAGCAACTTCCTATACCAAGGGATGTTGCCGCGAGCATCATGTTTTCCGTGGCGAGTGTGCAGTCGTATTGCGCAGCAAGGGCGTCAGGATCGCCGGATATGATGACCAGCATCGGTGCATGGTAAAAGACGCTGAATCCCTCCTGTTTTGCGATTTCCCTGAGGGCCGGTATGTTCGATTCAAGGAATGCGCTGATGCAATGCTCTTCGAGCTTGCCGAGAAGTTCGTGGTTGCGGATGACCGTGAAATGCCAGGGTTGCTGATTCATGGCGGTGGGAGCATTGCGGCCTGCTTCAAGCAACAGGTTGAGTTCAGTCTGTCCGACGGGATCAGGGCGGTAGTTGCGCACGCTGCGCCGCCTGAGGATCGTGGATATGGTTTCGTTCACTTTTTCCTCCGTTTCCTGGTTCGGTGGATGATTCTGCTTTTTGAAATATACAGCCTGGAATGGTGTCTTTTCTGCATTATCGGCACAGAAAAGTGTGATGTGGGGCGTGGGCTGTATGAACGTATCAGCGTTGGCGCTAAAAGAGCTGTAATATCTCCCGAGATGAGGTTTCGTAATGGAAACCAAATGAAGCGTTGCAGTGTTCGGGCAGAAAGAACCGTATAAACTTTATCCCATCACGTTATGAACACCTATCGTATTGCCTTTGTTGTCGGCAGCATCAGGAAGGTGTCGCTGAACCGCAGGCTTGCCGACGCCCTTGTAGGGCTTGCACCGGCAGATTTCACGTTCCATAATCTCCGTATCGATGACCTGCCTCTGTACAATGAGGACGACGAGGAGCATCCAACTGAATCGATGCAGCGCCTCAGACGGGTGATCGCCGGTTCCGATGGCCTCATGTTCGTCACGCCCGAATACAACCGCTCGATTCCGGGCGTGCTCAAGAACGCCATCGATCACGGCTCTCGTCCTCGCGGTCACAATGCCTGGGAAGGCAAGCCTGCCGGCATTATCGGCGTGTCACCGGGTGCCTGCGGTACAGCGCTCGCTCAGCAGCATCTGCGCAACATTCTTGCCGTGCTCGACGTGCCCGCGATGGCCCAGCCCGAGGCTTTTATCTGCTATTATGATGATCTGTTCGACGAGGATGGCAACATTGGCCCGAAAAGCCGCGACTTCCTGCAAGGCTGGATGGATCGTTTCGCCGCATGGGTGAGGCTTCATGCGAAACCGGCATAATCAGCTATTATGAATTGATCCGGATCGTTTCTTAACCCCACAGACATAAGGAGCATTCCCATGTCGGACTCACCAGAGCATAATTCAGACTTTCTGGACAGTTCACCCAAAGAGAATTATGAACGGATGCACGAAAAGAAGCTGAGCGATTTTCTGTCAGGCATTGTGCTGAATATCGTGATTGTTATTGCCGGATATCTGCTTTATTTATTGTTTTTCTATCACCTGTTGAATTCATTCAGTTTCTTGTGGTATGTTCCGGTGTTTTTGCCTGTGATTGCGGCCATATTCTATTTTGTCAGGGGTAGGAAATATTTCGGATTTGGAGTCATAGGTGGCTATATCGTTATGCTCCTGCTTGTTGTGCTGGTATTTGGAGCATGTATCATTATATCATTATGATCCGCGACTTCCTGCAAGGCTGGATGGATCGTTTCGCCGCATGGGTGAGGCGGCTGTGCAAAGGCAGTGATGCCGATACGGGAAAGGTTACATCGTGATTCCTGTGTTTATGCTTTTTCCTTTGATGATATTGTGTCCAGCAGTCCAGGCGTAAATTGCCGCAGGAATAAAGTTAAGCCTTATACCATTGACCTCCTTGAAACCATGTTTGTCGATGGTCGAGACCAGCGCCTGCCTGAGGTTGTTGGTATGGCAGAATGAGAGTAGTGATGTAAGCTCTGATGGCCTTTCAAAGTACCGATTGCTCCATTTGATTTCGCCGGCCCACCAGGGTTTGAAGGTGTTTTGTGAAAGCCCGATAAGATCGACTTCTCCTTTAGGCCATCTTGCATACCAGGGGTGAAATTGCTCGCTGTGCATCCATTGCGCAAGCACGGCGGTTTCGACCATAGCGCCAATATGGTCGTCCGTCGCGGTAATCGGGCCAAAAAGAGCGCTTCTCAGTGACGGATTGGTCAGGTAAATTTTGAATTGCATCATGCGTTTGAACCGTTTTGCGCTGTTGTCCGTGCGTAAAAGCTTCATGACAAGAAACGCCGCTTCGAGGTACTCGATGTATCGTTTCAACGTATTTTTATCGACCCCGCCCGAACGTTTGCTCAACTCTTCAAGTGAAAACTCCTGTCCGGAATTCCAGGCGATCATCGTAAACAGGCTGTTCAGCTCCTGCACATCCTTGATGCCATACAGGCCGGGCAAATCTCGGAGCAGCACCTTGTCCACAATATCCGAGCGGATGTATCGTCCCGGATCGGTACGAATCGATTCGGAGAAAATCACTTCCGGATAGCCGCCAAAGTTGATGTAGTTCAGGAATTCCTCGTTCAGTTTTCGAATATCAAGAGCTATCGGAAATTCGCCTGGACCGGTCAGATCAGTCATTCGCAACAGGTGTTGCAGCCCAAGCAGATGGATGTATTCGTTGAATGTCAGCGGCGGCAGCATGAATTCGGTGAACCTGCCAGCTCCGCTTTCCGTGCTTTTGAGTTTCAATGCTGCTGCTGCCGAGCCGGATACCACGAATTTTGTTTCGGGAAAGCTGTCAACGAGGGACTTAAGGTGCCGTTCCCACTCTTTGAGATACTGGATTTCGTCAAAAAAAATGAACCACTCTTTTGGATCGGTATTGCCGGTTATTTTTCTGCAAAGGTTAAAAAGCAGTTCCGGCGAGGCGTTGGTGTAAACCGGGGTTTCAATGGAAATGAACGCGATTTTCTGCGGATCATGCCCTGCGTCGAGCAACGCCTGAATCGAATGGTACAACAGCACAGTTTTGCCCACGCGGCGCGGCCCCATGAGAATCACGGCCCGTCTGACTGAGCGGTCGATCACCAGTGGATGGAACAGCTCTTTGTAGAGCCTCGGGGACATTGATGAGTAGTGCGGTTCTATACGGCCTGTAACCCACCACGGGTTTTCAAAGCGAAGACGCCCAGTAACCAGCTCCTCTGAAAATGGAAATAGTGACATCATCAGATCATTTTTCTCTTGCTTGCCTTTATTGCTGAAAATAAGATAAATAAAATAATCTTATTTTATCATTATCAGACAAATAGTGAAACGATCTGTTTTCAGGAAGCTTGGTCGATCCGATAGCTCACTGGCGCATTTGAGGTATTTTAGTGAAGAAAGATTACGCTGAATGGGTTACTGCAAGTTAGATAGCTCGAACAATTGTCTTTGCTTAAAAAATGGAGCGGAACTCTTTTTTGATCCGGGTACTCGTCTACGGCACCAGATACAGGTGGTCGTAGTGGATCACCGGTTTGTGGCCTTTCTGGCCCATCGTTGATCGGGCTTTATCGGCGGTGCAGGAGGCCATGCCGTAGCCGATGACCGAGCCGTCTGCCGCGCAGATGCGGATGACGTCGCCGCGCTGGAACGATCCTTCGACGCCGGTTATGCCGACGGGCAGGAGGCTCGTCGCTCTTTCACCGGAGGTGAGGGCGTCCTTGGCGCCCTGGTTGATGGTGACGGCCCCTTTTTCAAGCCCTTCGCTGAGCGCGACCCAGCGCTTGCGGCTCTGCTTCGGTTTCTGTGCGATGAATTTTGTGCCGGTTTTGCCTCCATGCACAATGGTTTGCAGGATGCCTGGGGTGGTGCCGTTGGCGATGTGCACGGTGATGCCGAGACGCGAAAGTTTGTGGGCAATGGTGCACTTGGTGAGCATGCCGCCGCGTCCGAACTCGGATTTGCCGGGGCGGATGTACTGGCTGAAGTTCTTCGAGACGGGATCGATCGCTTCGATGACCGGGTTGCCCTCCGTCTGCATGTCGAACAGGCCGTCCACGTTCGAGAGGATGATGTGGCCATCGACCTGCAACATCGAGGCGATCAGGCCGGAGAGCTCGTCGTTGTCGGTGAACATCAGCTCTGTGACCGCCACGGCGTCGTTCTCGTTGACAATGGGCACGATTTTCTGCGTGAGCAGCGCCTCGAAGCAGGTGCGCATGTTGAGGTAGTGCTGCCGGTCGCGGAAGTCCCCTTTGGTGACGAGGAGCTGCGCGCCGGTCATGCCGTGCTTTTCGAAGCGGTCGTTGTAGGCGTTGATGAGCCTTATCTGTCCGGTGGCGGCCAGCACCTGCCGGGTTTCGACTGGTGTCAGGGTGCCCGAGAGTGAGACGATCCCGCGGCCTGCACCCACCGCGCCCGAGGTGACGAGAATAACCTCGACACCCTCGGCCATGAGCGAGGCGATCTCCGAAGTCAGGCTGTCGAGAATCGCCGGATCGAGCTGGCCATCATGGCCCGTGATGACGTTGGTGCCAACTTTGACGACGACTCTTCTGTATACCGGATGTTGATGCCTCATTCCTGTTCGACTTACTTCAAATGTTCCTGACTGAAATGCAACCCTGCGATGCCCACGATGATCAGGATCAGGGAGATAACCTTGATCGTGTTTATGCCCTCGCCGAACCAGAGTACGCCGATGGCTGTTATCAGCGCTGTTCCAAGAGCCGACCAGATGGCATAGGCCATGCCGACGGGCAGTGTTCTGAGCGCCAGCGTGAGGAAGGTAAGGCTCAGAGCGTAAAAAACGAAAATCAGAAACGATGGCATCGGTCTGGTGAAGCCTTCCGAGAACTTCATGCTGGTCGTGCCGGCAACTTCTGAGACTATGGCCAGGATAAGGTAGAGCCAGTGCATGATGGGGGTTTTAATCCTCCTGTTTATTCTTTACCCGTTCCCGGCAGGCCTGCTGATCAAGACACTCACCAAAGATCTGAAGGCTGAAGTTGCCGAGTGTATATCCGTGTTCGGTGCAGAGTTTTTCCATGATGACGGCCAGATCACTGCTTGTGGCTTCAGACACCTGGCCGCATTTCAGGCAGATGATATGCAGGTGATCAGCTACACCCCAGGACTTTTCGTAGTGGGTGTGCTTGTGTCCAAGATCGATCTTGGTGACGAGATTGAACCTGAAAAGGAGATCAAGGGTGTGATAGACCGTAGCCCGTGAAATGGCTATACCCTTTTCACGGAGCCGGACAAAGATTTCATCGGCGTCAAGATGAGAGCTGGAACGGTAGATTTCCCTGAGAACATTCAGTCGCTCCCGGGTGCACCTGAGTCCATCGGCTTTCATGAAGGATTTGAAGAGGATTTCAACCTTCGCTGTCGTTTTGCCGCCCTTTTTGTCCACGTTCTCGATGTCAGTAATCCGTTTGTGTCTTTGCTTTATCTGTTGATTCAACCATCAAATGTACCTTTTTTTCCTGAATTACCGTTCCTGTGTGCCGGATGTGGCCTGGTCGGCTCTGCGGAAAACGGGGTGGAAATCGTACATTAACTGTTTAGTTGATTCTGAACCCCCGACAACTTTCTGGGGTTCCGTAATGTTTTCACGTAAAGAGTTGTCGTTGCGTCCTGTTCCGGTATGCAGGCAGGGCAATACTGAAGAGTAAGTCAAGAGGTACAATTTCCATGATACTACCGATCAATACATACAGCGATCCTGTTCTGGGTTTAAAGGCCAAACCGCTCAAAGGGGTGGATTCAACTATCCGGGAACTGATCGCCCGGATGTTCGACACTATGTACAAAGCTCCTGGCATAGGGCTTGCCGCTCCCCAGGTGGGTCATTCCCTGCGTCTGGTTGTGGTTGATATTTCATCTATAGAATCGTATGCCGATTTAAAACCGATGGTGGTGATCAATCCCAGAATTCTTGCCATGAGGGGGCGCAACTCCATGGAAGAGGGGTGCCTGAGCCTGCCCGGCGTGGCCGGAGATGTGATCCGCCCGTCTGCCATCACCCTCCACTATCGTGACGAGAAGTTCGAGGAGCATACCGCAGATTTCAGCGGCATGATGGCTCGTGTGCTGCAACACGAGATCGACCATCTCAACGGAACGCTTTTTATAGACCTCATGGACAAGCGTGACCGCCGAAAGATCCAGAAGGATCTCGATGCCATTACAGAAGGACGGGTGCAAGCAGGTTATGCGCTGGCTCGTGATGCCAGACGCCTTGAGGCGGAGGTCTGACTGGTGGGGCTCAGAGTTGTGTTCATGGGGACACCCGATTTTGCTGTCCCTTCTCTGCACCGTATCGCAGCCATGGGATCACCGTTTGAAACGGTGCTTGTGGTTACCGGCACTGACAAGCCTCGTCGAAGCAAAAACTCCCCTCCGGAGCCGACGCCTGTCAAGCGGGCGGCACTCGAACTCGGCTTACCGGTTCTCGAGGCTGATGATGTCCGAAGCGCAGATTTCGCTCAGAGCATTGCCGCCTGCAAGCCGGACGTGATTGTGGTTGCCGCGTTCCGCATTCTTCCTCCCGAGGTGTTCGAACTGCCGCCGCACGGCACCTTCAATCTTCATGGTTCGCTGCTTCCGGCATATCGCGGAGCGGCGCCGGTCAACTGGTCGATCATCAACGGCGATGCCGAAACCGGTGTGACCACCTTTTTTCTCCGGAAGTCTGTCGATACCGGTAACATCATTACGATGGATCGCACGCCGATTGGTCAGGACGAGAATGCCTCGGAGCTGCTTGCGCGTCTTTCGGAGATCGGCGCAGGCACGGTGGAGCGTACTCTCAGAATGATCGCTGATGGCGCGGTGACTCCGCAAAAGCAGGATGAGCATTACGTCACCAAAGCTCCAAAGCTGACCCGTGACAACACCCGGATAAACTGGACCCAGCCAGTGAAGCTCCTCCACGATTTTATCAGAGGCCTTGCTCTGAAACCGACTGCCTGGACAACTTTCGGTGGCAGGAACCTGAAAATCTACAAGGCAAAGCTTTGTGCTGACGGAATGCTGCCTGCAGAGCCGGGTTCAATCCGGACAGACAGTGGACGACTGCTTGTTTCCGGTACGGATGGGTGGATCGAACTCATGTGTGTTCAGGCTGAAGGGAAAAAGGCAATGGATGGCGAGTCGTTCGCCAGGGGGCTGCACGCCGAAGTCGGGACTCTGCGCTTTTTCTGATCGCCGCCGGGCGGTACGTCACTATTTTCTTCTTATATTCATTGATTTTATTATTCTACGCCCTCCGCCGTCGTGACGGAGAGGCTGTGTAACCACTATTATTCGTCAGGACAGATACTTATGCCTCCGACAGGAACAGAAGTCGGCATGATCAGAAACTTCTGCATTATTGCCCATATCGACCACGGCAAATCGACCCTTGCCGACCGGCTTCTCGAAGTGACCCATACCCTTGAACGCAACCAGATGTCCACTGCCCAGGTGCTTGACGACATGGACCTCGAACGCGAACGTGGCATCACCATCAAGAGCCATGCGGTACAGATGCGTTACAAGGCGAAGGATGGGCAGGACTATATTCTCAATCTCATTGACACGCCTGGTCACGTGGATTTCAGCTACGAGGTCTCCAGGTCGCTTGCCGCGTGCGAAGGCGCTTTGCTCGTCGTCGATGCCACCCAGGGCGTCGAGGCGCAGACCATAGCCAATCTGTACCTCGCCATCGAGGCTGGTCTGGAAATCATTCCGGTTATCAACAAGATCGATCTTCCTTCGTCGAATGTCGAGGGTGTGGCACAGCAGATCATCGACCTGATCGGCGTCACGAGGGAGGAGATTCTCCAGGTGTCGGCCAAAGCCGGTATCGGTGTGGACGATCTTATGGAAGCGATCGTTGCGCGCGTGCCTGCTCCGGCGGATAACCGTCAGATGCCGCTCCGGGCGCTCATCTTCGACTCGGTATTCGACGCCTATCGCGGCGCTATTGCCTACATCAGAATCGTTGATGGCGTGCTCCGCAAGGGTGACAGGGTGCGCTTTTTCGCAAACGACAAGATATTTCTGGCTGACGAGATCGGCACCATGAGCCTCAAGCGTAATCCGGCAGACACCCTCGAAGCAGGCAACGTGGGCTACTTGATATGCTCGATCAAGGATGTCAAGGATGCCAAGGTCGGTGACACGGTCACACTGCTGGAAAATCCCGCCTCGGAGCGCCTTGCCGGTTACAAGGATGTGAAGCCTATGGTTTTCAGCGGGCTCTATCCGGTCGAGTCGAACGAGTTCGAGAATCTGCGCGAGTCGCTCGAAAAGCTCTCGCTTAACGATGCTTCGCTGGTTTATACGCCGGAAACCTCGGTGGCACTCGGTTTCGGCTTCCGTTGCGGCTTTCTCGGCCTTTTGCACATGGAGATCATCCAGGAGAGGCTGGAGCGTGAGTACAATGTCAATATCATCACCACGGTGCCCAATGTAGAGTACCGTGTGATCATGACCAGCGGCGAGATCGTCGAGGTGGACAACCCCTCGAAAATGCCCGATACGACCAGGATCAACTGGGTCGAGGAGCCGTATGTTTCGATGCAGATCATCACCATGTCGGACTATATCGGTAACATCATGAAGCTGGGCATGGAGCGGCGTGGCGAGTACAGGAACACCGATTACCTCGATACGTCGAGGGTGAACCTGCACTTCGAGTTTCCGCTCGGCGAGGTGGTGTTTGACTTCCATGACAAGCTCAAATCGATCTCCAAAGGCTACGCCTCGATGGATTACGACTACATCGGTTACCGCCGTTCCGATCTTGTGAAGCTCGACGTGCTGCTCAACGGTGAGCCGGTCGATGCACTCTCTTCGATCGTGCATCGCTCCAAATCATACGAATGGGGTCGCAAACTCTGCCAGAAGCTCAAGGGGATCATTCCCCGGCAGATGTATGAGGTAGCGATCCAGGCGGCCATCGGCAGTCGCGTGATCGCACGCGAGACCATTTCGGCGATGCGCAAAAACGTGCTTGCCAAGTGCTACGGTGGCGATATCAGCCGCAAACGCAAGTTGCTCGAAAAGCAGAAAGAGGGTAAAAAGCGCATGAAGCAGGTCGGACGCGTCGAAGTGCCACAGGAAGCTTTCCTTGCGGTTCTGAACATTGATGAATGAAGTTCTTCCTTATGAAAAGTCAAACTGGCTACGATGGAAATTATGCCGGATGACGTCTCACTTGTCAGTGTGCCCGGAATGAACAGCGGCCTGATGCCGACAAGACAGCAGTAAATCTTAAAAGCAAAGACGATGGCCCATAACGGGAAAGGAAAAAACAGCAAGGCGCAATCGAGGGAATGGTTTGAGGCGCTGATCATTGCAGCCCTGGTGGCTACGATTCTCAGGATGTTCGTGATCGAGTCCTACAGAATTCCTACAGGGTCAATGGAGAAGACGCTTCTTGCCGGCGATTTTCTGTTTGTCAACAAGTTCGTCTATGGAGCCAGGGTGCCTTTTACCGATATACGATTTCCGAAAGTCCACGACGTCAGGCGAGGTGATATCATTGTTTTCAAGTTTCCGCGAGACAGGAGCCTGAACTACATCAAGCGATGCGTCGCTCTTCCTGGCGATACCCTTGAAATCCGGAACCAGCAGCTCTATGTCAACGGAGAACCCGTGCAGTTACCTCCCAATGCACAGTTTATCGGAACCAGAATGCCTCCCGGCGTGCCCGAGTTCCAGATATTTCCGGGCATGTCGGATTACAATAAGGACAATTATGGTCCATTACATGTTCCTCAGAAAGGTGATGTGATCAAACTCACGTCAAAGGTACTTCCATTGTATCGGGACCTGATTGCCGATGAAGGGCATACGGTCAGCCTCAGTGGAGACCAGGTATTCATCGATGGCAATGCGGCTGATCAGTATACGGTAAGCCGCAACTACTATTTCGCGATGGGTGACAACCGCGATAACAGCCTTGACAGCCGTTACTGGGGTTTTCTTCCTGAAACCGATGTGGTGGGCGAGGCTATGATGGTTTACTGGTCATGGGACCCCGATCTGACGATACTCCTTGAGCCTGCAGACAAAATCGCCTCTATACGCTGGCAGCGCATGGGGCTGGTGGTTCATTGAACGTTGTTTGAGAGTATCTTGCGGGAGACCATCCGTATTGAGTGAAACTCTTCCACTGGTCTGAAGGGAAAAAAGCTGAGGTCGGGGCATTCGATCCGGAGTTCAGCAATCTCCATAGCTGAGTGGTTCGTTTTTTGGCTTTCAGTTTCATCAACCGGAGTCAGTTCGAGCTGTCTGAACATCAGCGAGTTCAGATCGGCTCCCGATCTGAGTGATCCGATCTCGATACGGTATTGACGGTTGGCTTCGGTGACGAAGATTTGCTTGAGATGATGTTTGAAGGTGTGGTCGAGATAGTGGTTTATCGACAGCCATACGAGCAGATATGCCGAGGTGAAAATCATCCCCGGTGAGAGTATGAATGCGGTGAACCATTTCTGACCGGAGCCGCGTTCTTGTTTCATGGCGACAGGTTCCTGATTACCAGTAGATGAACCAGTATAATGATATGATTTTTTTACCTCAGTAGCCCTGAATAATTCACGAGCAAAAAACCGAATCGATTTTTGAAGTAAAAAACAGTTTGCTAATCGACGCTATCAGGTCAAGCTCGACTTGCAAACCAATATGAGCTGACTACCCATACGTTTTTGCTG
>Ga0233421_10000306_pt1 | contig 21864 bp, 21 predicted proteins | sample Watercolumn_Mata_3_FD_182725 | JGI IMG/M metagenome (GOLD analysis project Ga0233421, IMG submission 182725) | Freshwater microbial communities from Lake Matano, South Sulawesi, Indonesia - Watercolumn_Matano_2014_107_MG | ecosystem: Environmental > Aquatic > Freshwater > Lake | place... | reverse complement strand
GCACAAGTTGATGTGCTTTGAACTCACCGAAAATCATTTTAGCAGCAAAATATTCTTTCAAAGATTCTGCCTTCTGTTCGGTGCGGTTAATGATATTAATAAACCCGACTTTAAAATTTCTGATTAAAGCATAAATAACACTTCTTGCAGCGCCGCCGGCGCCGATAATTGAAACTGTAGCACCTGCTATTTCATCTTTGAACGGATTGAGCGATTCAATTACTCCGTTAACATCTGTATTGTAGCCGCGTAAAATTCCATCTTCGTTAACAACACAATTAACCGCACCAATAATATTTGCTTCTTCGGTTACATCCTTTAACAACGGAAGAATTTTTTCTTTCAGCGGAAGTGTAACATTGAATCCTTTTACTCCTAGTGCAATCATACCTTTTAATGCATCTTTAAGATTATTTGGCGATACATCGAATGGTAGATAAATAAAATTTTTACCGGCAAGTTCAAAAGCTATATTGTGCATTAAAGGAGAAAATGAATGTTTAATCGGGTGGCCGATTATGCCAACAATTTTAGTGCTATGGTTAAATTTGTTTTGAGACTGCATAGTTTATTTTGTTTTATTCTCATCAAGCAATTTCATAAACAGCTTTGATGTTTTTACTTCAGGATAATCTTTAGAAAACTTACTCTTTATATTCGGGTCCAGCTCAAATGCCGTTCTTAAACATTCAATTGCATCTTGAGTTCTGCCCAGCAGAAAATTAATCTTGGCTTTGCCGTAAAAAGAATTTGCATGCAATGAATCGATGCGGATGCATTCATCGTAAGATTTTAATCCTTCTAACCAAAGACCAACTTCGGTATATGTTTCAGCCAATTTAAACCAGGCGTTGAAATTGTTTTTATTAAACTCAACTGTTTTTAAATAATTGCTGATTGATTCTTGCAAGTTACCGAGTGAATATTCCAAATCGGCAATAGCAAACCATGCTTCTTCCGGGTCGTTGGTTAACGTAACTGCTTTATTAAAATCTTTTAGTGCAAGTTGATATTTACCTACAAGATCGTAACAATAGCCGCGTGCTAAATATGCTTCATAATATTCTGCGTCTAAATTTATCGCGCCGGTATAGCAGCGAAGAGCATGAGGCAAAGAATCAATTTCTTCATAAATCTGTCCCATATTAAACAGAACTGTTTCATCGAACGGATCGAGGTCGTAAGCTTTCTTGTATGAATCGAGTGCATCGCTAATTCTTCCGACTTTTGAATATGAATACCCGACATTAAACCACGAACTTGAAAAATCATCTTTCAAAGCGATGGATAATTCTAAACAATCAATTGCTTTTTCGAATTGCTCGGTTCGTAAATAAACAATTCCTTTATTGTACCAACCTGTAAAATTGTTGGGGTCAAATTCTAAATATTTATCGTAAGCATTCAAAGCTTTATCGAACTGATCCATATTTTCGTAACAGAACCCGAGCTCATACCATGCTTCAAGATATTCCGGATCTGCTTGAATAGCTTTATTAAAATATTCAACTGCCTCCGGAAATTTTTCTTTTTTCATATAAATCATTCCGAGGCTGAAAAATATTTCTTCATCATCCGGTTCAATTTCTAAAGCTTTTAAAAGTGAAGCAACTGCTTCGCTGAACATTCCCAAATTATCTTCGGCAATTGATTTGTTTATGTATGTTTCGATATCATTCGGATTCAGAGCAAGCGAATTATCAAAACAATGATATGCTTCATCAAATTTGAATGTATTGTTTAAAAGAATTCCTTTATACTGCCACGCTTCGGAATTGTAAGGAACAACTTTTAGTAAAGAATCGGCAAGATATAATCCGTCATCAATAAAATCATATTCCATACAGTATTGAATTACATCTTCAATTAAATCTATGTGAGCAAAAGTATTACCGCTATCTATATGCCCCCGGCAAATATTTATTTTCGATTTAACCTCTTCTTCATCAAAATTTGTTTCATAATTATCATTTAAATAGTCTTCCGAAAAACTCATCAAAACTCCCGCTTAATTCGTGGGAAAATGTATAGCTAACAAAAGTGAAAATCAAGTTGATTTTGGAAAGTTATTTTCGGGTGAAAATATTTCTTATAGATGGATTAATTTAGGCTGAGTTCCAGTTCTTTTGATGAAATCTTTTTTACACCGCCGGAAAATTGTGTTACATAAGTTCTAAGCTCTTTATGATAATTATTTTCGAATGATTTACTGACAGATTTCACAAAAGATTCAACTTTATCGTTTGGAACAATATTAAAAGTACTTCTAATCGGAGAACAGTTAATCATCTTTGCACAATATGCATCGCCAACTTTAAGAGCTTCGCTCACTAAAAAATCAAATACTTCATTTTGTAAATTATAGTCGGTCGAAAGATTACAATGCGATTGTATAATATTACTTCCAAATTCTCTAAAAGATTTTTTACGAATAAAAGAAAGAGATTCTTCTGCAAGTACTCTTTCCTTTACATTGTATAGAACTCTATTATATATAGTCCGTGGAATTACATGGATGTGTTTTTGGAGAAAATCCATTTTAACATCACGCAAACTTCTTATTCCCCAAATGTAAAGTTTAAGTCCTTTAACACCTATTTCACATTCATTAATTCTTTCGTTACAAGTCTCTTCGGGATGATCTATAACAATACCCGAATCACAAATAACTAAAGAGCAATTATTTTCTTTGCAAGAAATTGATTTGTAAGAGCTGTCTCTAATATCCATATAAAACAATTTATTCCCTCTTGCGTACCGGGCTGTGTAGTGATGGCCGATGTTAGATATTTTTCCGATTAAGTTTAGTTCGTTTCTGCGGATCAATTTTAATAATTCAGTTTCCTCAATATTAAAAGAAAAAATTTTGTTTAACGAAAATATAAATCCAACTTGTTGTGCCGCAAATGAACCCAATCCTAAACAAGCCGGCACTGTCGAAGAAATGACGCAGTCAAATCCTTTGTTCAGCAGTTTCTTTTCTTTAAGTAATTCAATCAATCCTTGTAATAATTTGAAAGATTCTGTTTCGTCAATTTTATTATCATCTAACTTTATTTTTAGCATCGAATTCGACTCGGCCGATACAATATTGATTTCGGTGTCGTTTCTCTTACGGATTAAAAACATCCAATATTTATCTAAAGCAGCAGAAATAATTAGACCTTCATTATAGTGAGTGTGATCGCCATGAAGCATTATACTTGCAGGTGAAATAATTAAAGAAGTGTTTTCGGAATTACCAAAAAAATTATTGAAAAGATTTTTAATCTGAAGAAGTTTCTGGGTGTTGCCCGTATTGTTAATCATCTATATACCAAAATCAAATAAAAATCGAGGCAGAAATCTTTATAAGAATATTTTCTTATATCACAAAATTATTCTACTCAAAAATACGAATTTAGATTTTGGCGAGCTATTTGAATTTAAGTTTTTTCATCCCAAAAAAGATTGCAAGACTTATTCAAATTGGTTTAAAGTAAGAAAGATTAATTGTTGGAAAAATTATTTTCCTTTAAATAATTCTGGAAGTAAATATTAATGGGATTTATAAGTCTTTGTGATTGTTTGGAAGAGTACAATAAAAATTCTTCACGGTTTAAAACTTTAGCAAGCGCTCGAATTGTGCTTGTAATTATTTGAACAAGATTTGTTTCGGTGGTTATTAAATCTATTGGCAAAAGAAAGATTGTATCAAAAACTGCAGTTTCAACTATATCCTTCAACATTTTTTGAGGAAGCTCCTCAAGTTTTACTCCTGGCATAATTCTTTTTTCTTTCTGCCGGATTCTCAACTCAAGCTTCATTCTTTCTAAAAGAAGGCTCAGTGCCGTATCAATTGTAATTCGTATTTCTATCATAATCTAAGTATTAAAAAGGGTTGTCTCAAAAGTCTTTGTGATTCTTCGTTTGCTCAGTGTCTTAGTGGTTAAGAATTCGTTTTTAATTTGTAGTAAGACTTTTTTTTACCACAAAGATACAAAGTTCACCAAGAAACACTAAGTAATATTTGCTTTTGAGACAGCCCATACGGTAATCAATTTGTTTTAAGAACAGATGTAACTTTTTTTGCGGCATCTTGCAAATTTGACGCAACTTCAAAATTTAACCCGGATTCTTCCAGTAGATTTTTAGCTTCAACTGCATTTGTTCCTTCAAGACGTACAACTACCGGCACAGAAACAGAAACTTCTTTGACAGCATCAATAACGCCTTGAGCAACACGGTCGCATCGTACAATTCCGCCAAAAATATTTATTAGAATTGCCTTAACATTAGGATCGGCAAGAATGATTTTAAATCCGTTTGCAACAGTTTCTTTATTTGCACCGCCGCCAACATCAAGAAAGTTTGCCGGCTCGCCGCCAGCAAGTTTAATTATATCCATCGTTGCCATTGCCAGACCGGCACCGTTTACCATACAACCGACATTTCCATCAAGCTTAATATAATTTAAGTTGAATTTTGATGCTTCAATTTCCAACGGAGCTTCTTCATCTAAATCTCTATAAGCAACTATTTCCGGATGGCGGTATAATGCATTGTCATCAAAATTCATTTTAGCATCAAGCGCAACAATTTTATCATCATTAGTTATAATAAGCGGATTGATTTCCAATAGAGATGCATCCGTTTCTTCATAAGCTTTATATAACTTCATAATGAAATTGGTGAAACTTTTAAATGCATTACCTTCTAAATTTAAACCGAAGGCTAGCTTACGTGCTTGAAATGACTGCAGACCAACTGAAGGATCGATCCACTCTTTAATTATTTTTTCCGGGGTTTCCTCTGCAACTTTTTCAATTTCAACACCGCCTTCAGTAGATGCCATAATTACATTTTTTGAAACAGCACGGTCTAAAAGAATTCCAAGATAAAGTTCTTTTTTGTAATCAAGACCTTCGGTAATAAAAAGTGTTTTAACAATTTTTCCTTCTGCACCGGTTTGATGTGTAACCAATAAATTGCCGAGCATTTTTGATGCATAGTCTTTGGCTTTTTCAACTGAAGTGCAAAATTTTACTCCTCCATCAAGAATTAATTCCTGGCGGTTGTTTGGATTGTAAAGTTTTCCTTTTCCTCTTCCGCCGGCATGAATTTGAGATTTGACTACAAACTGGTTAATGCCTTTTGATTGTAATTGTTTAATTGCAGAATCGAATTCCGAAATACTTTTAATTGCAATGCCGTCCTGCACCGGTACACTGAATTTTTTCAATGTCTCTTTAGCCTGATACTCGTGAATCTTCATTGTTTTACCTGATATGTTGTCAATCAATATTTTTTATTTAAGCGGTTGAAAAATTAAATCATTTCAAAGTAAGATTCAATTTAGAACTTTACACTTGTAAAATATGTTATAACATAAAATATTTCTCATATTATTTTAAGAGGAATTCCATTGAACAAGAAACAGAAAAAAGTTCTTATCATAGTTTTTTTAGTGATAATTACAACATTAATTATCTGGTTAGCATATGGCGGGCATTTTTTTACACGTTCGCAAGTTCTGGTTGAAAAGAAGGACGAACTGTTTCCTGATATGGTTGAAAAACAATGGGTAGATAAATTTATTTGGGGGTTGGACTTGAGTTTAATTATTAGCAGCGCCTCTGTATTAATTGGCGGAGTTTTATTCTTTCTTTATAGAAAAAGAAAGAAAGCTGATGAACTATTTAAAAAATAATTTTGTTAAATCAATAACTCACCCGGAATTTGTTATGAAAAAAATATATATACTTTCTTTTTTGGCCATAAGCATTTCAATTTCAGCTCAAACATTTAAAGTAAAAGCTGCCGGCGTGAAAACATTTAATTTTGAAGATGCCCGCGGAAGGAACCAGGTATCGTTTTTTAGTACAATGCCGCTTGAAGATATTACAGGAACCGGTTCGGCATTATCAGGCAGTATAACTTTTGATATCTCAAATTTTGCTAAGACTTTGAAAGGAAAAATTTCTGTAAAAGTTTCTTCAATAAATACCGGAATTGAATTACGTAACCGGCACCTCCAAAGTGCAAATTGGCTCGATGCTTCTAAATATCCGGATATTACTTTCGAAATAATTTCTGTTAGCGACGTAAAACATCTTGCCGATAACCGTCTTGAGTTTAAAGTGAAAGGAAATTTCTCTGTTCATGGAATTACAAAAGTAGTAACAACCGATGCCGACGCAACCTATCTTGATGAAAGCGAACAAACAGCAAAACGTGCACCGGGTGATCTGCTTGGGGTGCGTGCAAAATTCAGCATCAATCTTTCCGATTTTGATATCGATAATGATTTAATTGGAAATAAAGTTGCCGAAAAAATTGATATTAATGTTAATATCGTTGGCTCGAGTAAATTATAAACTGTATGTCATTCCCAACGTAGATAATATCAACTGCTTAAAACTTCCATACAGAACATTAATGTTACCGTCTAAGAATATATTATCTGCAACTTTATAAAGCACGCCCATTTCCCAATTAACAGAATTGTTACTATCCCAGCCCTTTTTATTTAATTCATAAAAATGTTTTTCCCATTGACCTTCAGTTTGTGTTCTTTCGTGGTAGATTGAAATGTATCTAAAAATAATTCCCCAATTGCCGGCTAAATACGGATTAAAATTTTCGTCTCCAAAAAAATATTTTATTCCAACGTACAGAGGAATAATTTTATTTAGTTCTATAATTTCACCCGGCACAACACGCGTATAGTTCCAGTTATCCCTCTGTTCTTCCTTATCAAATAAAAAATATCCTGCGGAAGTAGATAGAGTAAGTCTATCTTTTATCTCTTTGGTAAAATTTAAAATCGATCCTCTGCCGGTTTGCGTGTAACCAACAATTCCTAACCGCAAAGTTAAATTATTTAATTGCTGAGATTTTAAAACGTTTGATGTGAAAACAAGAATAATGGAAAGAATTAATAACCGTTTCATAAACAACCTCCCGGATAAATTAAATTATTTTTTTGAAACAAAACGGTCAGTAATTTTTTATAGGCAGAAAAACCTTCTTTAATCTAATAATAAAGTAAAGAGTTCTTTATTTAAGGGCAAGGTAAAAATAAGCAGCCAATTAATCTATTTTCATTTTCTTCTCTTTATCTTTTTCATCAAAGAAACTATCGGGAATCCCTTTGTTGATAATATAATTTGTATAATTCATAATAACAGAGCCTTTTACACTAACACCGCCTCTATCGCCCCTTCCCTTTTTTTCTTGTTTGTTATCAATGTTCTGTTGATTTGCCTGATGTGATGGATCAACAGGAATTTGTAAATCACCAAGGTTGAAGGAAAGTTTTATTTGAGCAGGCAATCCATATTTATAATTATCATATAATAATTCAACAACAGTTGTGCCGCCTCTCTTTCTTGAAATCTCAACTTTTCTTACCACCGATTCAGAAGCATCAACCCATAAAGTTGATAAAATTACATCGGATGAATCTGCCGTTGGAATTATTTTTATTACATCCAGGCTGCGGTTATTAACGATTTCCGATTTAACATACAAAGAAGTGAAATCTTCTTTAAAAAATTCTGCAGGTGAAAATTTTAATCCTTGTTTGGGAAGCATTGCAAATCCATCGGATTCAACTTTTATCTTATCCGGCTTTTTGAAATAAACAGTTGCTTTCATATCCGGCACTTTAATAAAACTCATATCAAGTTTTACTTCTGCATTAACTTTATAATCATTAACTAACTCAAATTTATGCTTTACGGCATCTAAAATTTTTTTAGAATCTTTGTTTTGACCGAAAATAAATCCGGATGTAAGAAGCATTAATCCAATTAAAATATTTTTCATTTTTTTCCCGTTAACTTAAAATGTCTTTCTTAATAAAAATATAAGATGTAATTCCAAAGAGTGCTGCAATGTGTGCCACAAGTACTACGACAGAATAAAAAATATCAGAATAATCAATGGGGTCGCTAAAAAAACCATCCCATCTTGACATATGACTCGTAAAAAAATAAGGCTTTATGGTTTGGAATAAATCTACAGGAATTACTGAAAGTATCAACAAAATAATAATTAATGCCATAGTTGCAGCAATTGGGCCAATGGCATTTTCAACAAATGCAGAAAAGAAAATTGAAAACGATATTACAGTGAGCATACTTAATGCTGCAAAAGCATATGCCGCAAGAAATCTCCATAGAATATCATTTTGAGCAAATATTACAATCCTCCCGCCGCCAAAAGAAATTAATGGTCCGGTGCCGAATATTATCGATCCAACCCCAAGACTTAAGAATGCAAGAAAACCTAAAAGAAAAATTACATACAACCAACCTGATAAAAATTTTGCAGAAACAATTTTCAATCTAGAAACGGGTCGTGTTAGAAGCATTCTATAAGTGCCGGCAGTTGCTTCACCGGCAAGTAAATCCGCACCAACAAGTACAATTAAAAATGGAATATGAATAATTAAAAAGCTTAATATGAGCCGCGCAATAAAATAACCATTCAGTAAATTTCCTATCATAACAAATGATTGCTGAATGCTGCGTGTTTGAAAATCAATCATGTTCTGGCCGGTAAAGTAGAGAGCTAATTGAACTATTAATACTAAAAATCCAATTGCTATAAATCCTATATAAGTTCTCCACTTTTTAAACATTTTTTGAAGTTCAAGCCAAATTAGAAGAATCATTTTTCACCCCCTTCTGTAATTTTAAGAAAATAGTCTTCGAGAGAGCGAACCGGCACAACAGCACTAACAGCAAAACCATTTTGCATTAAGAATTTATTTAACTCAGCAGTTTCAGTTTTTGCTAATTCAAATTTCATTTCGTTTTTTGCAGTTGAGACATAACTCGATTTCCAGCTGGAATTATTAATTAATGAAAGCGCCTCGTCAACTTTATCTACTTCAAAAGTAACGGCAACTTTATCGCTTTTCAATAAGTCATCAACTTTTCCTTCAACCTGCGTAGTGCCTTTGTTAATAATAATCATTCGTGATGCAATTATTTCAACTTCGCGTAATATGTGCGATGAAAGAAAGATCGTTTTATTTTTTGTTTTGCTTAGATACACAATTAAATCTCGAATTTCTTTCATGCCTTGCGGATCCAATCCGGTGGTCGGTTCATCAAGAATAATTAATTCCGGATCGTGAAGAAGTGCCTGCGCAATTCCCAATCTCTGCTTCATTCCATGCGAATAAGTTTTGACTTTGCTTTTATATCTTTTTTCCAAACCAACAAGTTCCAGCATTTCCATTATTTTTTTATTTGAAGTATCTGCCCCGGAAATTTTTCCAAGTATTTCAAGATTTTTATATGCAGATAGGTATAAATAGAAATCCGGCTTTTCAACAATTCCGCCGACTTTGCGTAAAATGTTTTCCCGGTTTTCCTTTAATGATTTTCCAAAAATTTTTATTGAACCTGAATTCGGTTTTATAAGTGAGAGCAGCATTCTTATTGTTGTGCTTTTGCCTGCACCATTTGGACCAAGAAATCCAAAAACATCTCCGGGATAAACATTTAAGTCGAGGTTATTTACCGCAACAATATTTCTGAATTTTTTAGTTAGCCCGCGTACTTCAATTACTTGTTCGTAACTCAATTATTCTCCGTTTTAATGTTATGTAAGACGAATGAATATTAGTTTTTGTTACTTCCCATCTATTTATACTTTTATTCCAGCAATTTCTTTTTGCCAAATTGGTATTCTACTGGAATAAACCTAACAATTATTAGTGAGGGAATTATGGATACCACCAGCCAGACAAAAAATAATTTGTAACCAATAGCATCTTGAATAATTCCGCTAACCAAACCAATCAACATCATTCCCAAAGTCATAAATCCGGATGCAATTGCAAAGTGTGAAGTCTTATACTCACCTTCTGAAAGATAAATCATATACATCAATGCAAAAGTAAAGCCGAAACCAAAACAAAATTGCTGGAATGCAGTACAAGAATAAATAATCCAAATATTCACTGGTTGTGTATATGCTAAATACACATAAACTGCGTTTGGCAAATACATTATGAACAGCATGGGCCTCAGCCAGAATTTTAATCCCTTTTTCATAATAGCAAATCCGCCAATAATTCCGCCCATCAGCATTGCAATTGCACCTAAAGTTCCGTAGCCCAATCCTGCTTCGTAAGTTGATAAACCTAAACCGCCAAGATTTTTATCATCGAGCAAAAAAGGAGCGGCAATTTTTTCGAGCTGCGATTCTCCGAGCCTGTAAAAAATTAAAAATAAAATTATCAGAATAATATTTTTCTTTTCGAAAAAGCGTGCGAATGATCGGAAAAATTCTTTTCCCATTGTAGTGTGCCGCTGTATGCCAACTGTTTGATCGTTTTCCGGACGCGGTAAAATTATTTTGTGATAAATAAAAAATACCAGGAACAATATTCCCGCTGCAGATAATGTAATACTCCACGCAAGCGGCACTTTATTTATTTGTGCTTTATAAATTGATTCCGCTCTTTTGGTCAAAGTTGAATCTAATTGAAAAACTGTAAGTGCAGGTTTATTCCAATTGTTGGAAGTAAATATAATTTTTCTGCCTTCAATAATTTTTATCCTGCTATCGCCTTCAACAAAATCAATTTTAACTATAAATTCCTCGCCATCAGCAGGCCGCTTGGATAGAAAATATTTTGCAATGCCAATATTGCCTACAAGGTCATTTTGATTAGATGTATCCGGAAATGCAATTTCCTCTTTGGTGAAGCCGTTCATAATATTAAAATTATGAGCGAAGTTTTTGTAAAAATTAACCGACACTTTTGTTTGGGGCCGTGTACTTATTTCTATATAATTTGGATTTGCAATTAATCTCAAATTTCCGGGCAATTGTTTTGCGCTTGATGAATCAACTTTAATTGTCTCTTCAAAAAATTTGCCCGGATTTGCAACAACTTTAAATTCTACGGGAGCTAAAGTCATCGTGCTTTCAAGAAAACCGGCGAGAAGTATAATTAAACTTTGTCCGGCTATAATTGCAATTCGGTATGATGCTGTTCTAATTCCAATAAAAAAAGATTGCCTGCTTTCCGGAAGTGCAAGCATATAAAATCCATCTGCTGAAATATTGTGCGTGGCAGAGCTAAAAGCGATTAACCATAAAAGTGCATATGTGAATTGAAAAAAATCCGGCATTGGTATTGTAAATGCAATTCCCGCAAGCCCGGCACCGATCAATAACTGCATTGCAAGAATCCAAAACCGTTTGGTTTTAAATACATCAACAACCGGACTCCAAAATAATTTTATTACCCATGGTAAATAAAGCCAGCTTGTATAAAAACCAATTTCTGCATTAGATAAACCAAGACGTTCATACATTATAACCGATAAGACTGTTACTATAAAATAAGGCAGTCCTTCGGCAAAATATAATGTTGGAATCCAGCTCCAGGGAGTTCTATTCTTGGTAATACCGGAATTTTGACTGATCATAAACTCAAAATCAATTTTGGTCTGCAAATTATTAAAATCTTTTTTAGTAAACAGCTTTTTGTAAATAAAATTGATGCCCGTTAGCAGAATAAAAACGTTGAAATAATTTATACAAGTTGGTAGATTATCTCAGCACAAAAATACTCGTCTTATAATTTCCTTTTCTTGAAAAATAATTTTCTAATTTTTTTAAGCGGAGGTAATATGCCTGCCAAAATTTTAAAAGATTTTTTAGATAGTAATGGTGTTAAATATGTAACAATTAAACATTCACTCGCTTTTACTTCCCAAGAGATTGCGGCTTCTGCACATATTAAAGGAAAAGAACTGGCAAAAACTGTTTTAGTAAAGATCGATGGTAAATTAGCAATGTGTGTTCTGCCCGCTTCAAATAAGGTGGATTTTGATTTGCTCAATAAAACTCTCGGTGGAAAAAACGTTAGACTTGCAAATGAAGTTGAGTTCAAAGATAAATTTCCGGATTGTGAAGTTGGTGCAATGCCTCCTTTTGGAAATCTTTATGGTCTGGATGTTTTTACAGAAGAATCGTTATCGAAGGATGTTGAAATTGCATTCAATGCTTGTACGCATACGGAATTAATTCAAATGGCATACAAGGATTTTGAAAAACTTGCAAAGCCAAGGATGATGAAGTTTTCGTATCATACGAAATTGTAATAAGAGTGTGTGTGATAATTAATGACTTAAGGCAGCTGTAAACTTTCTGTCTGTTTATTTAATAAGTTACCTTACGTAAGAATTGAAGAAAAGATATTTTCTCCGTGGTTCTCTGTGTCTGCTCGGTGTTTCTCTGTGTTATTTGTTGGTCTTTATTACACAGAGTGTCACCGAGAAATCGCAGAGTTACACAGAGATAAAACTTTTGCGTAAGGTGAGTTAATAAAATTTCTCATCAATCATTTTTCTCACACACTCTAAAGCTGCGTGATTTCAGATCAAGTCAAAGGTCACTTGATCATCAACATTTTCTTTGAGTGAATAAAACCATTTGCACGTATTGTGTAAATATAAACTCCGCTTGTCAACTTACTTGCATCGAAGTTAACTGAATAATATCCAGCTGATTTATTTTCATTTACCAACACAGCAACTTCTTTACCAATCATATCGTAAACTTTAATTGTTACAAAACCACTCTGAGGCAACTGGTAATTTATTGTAGTTGTTGGGTTAAAAGGATTGGGATAATTACTTATTGAATAATCATTCGGAACTTCTCCATTTGACATACTTTGGACGTTATCTGCAAAAATATTTACGTTTTCCACACCATAAACTGCAGTCCATTCCGGATCAGAATAAGTTCCGCCAGTTGAGTAATATGCTCTTACATCATACCATATTATATCATCGGTATAGCCGTTCGTAACAAAATAAGCGTAATCCGTATACGTCTGAACACCTCTATTTACTGTTGTTAATAATACCGGGCTGCCGGTTACACCATTATGTTTTACCTTTCTCCATATTTGAAATTGGTTAACAGCTGTGTTAGTATTATCTGTCCATGTAACTACAATCGGATTACCAACAGTTCCACCAGCACTTACATATTCTCCGATGTTTGTTGGTTTGTAAGAATAATTTGCTGTATATGTTTTGGTGTCTGTTGCTCGTACGGGGGTTGAAAATGATTGTCCTCCGCTTGACCAATTAATAAATGTTCCATCCAAGCCATTTGAAGTATAACCATAAGCATATGCTGTTATTGAAGTTTGATCTCTGACATATTCAATCCAACCCGATGACCTTGTTGAGCTGTTTATATACATAGTACTGTTTGCTTGAAATGTCAGATTAAATTCTTTATCAAAATCAGCTCTATAACCAGTATAATTTCCCTCAGAACTAAGTTCTCTTGATAAATATCCATAAGCATCACTCCATTGACTCCACAGTCTTTTATAACCATCAGAGCCGGTCTGTCCGTCAACCGCCGATAATTCATGAGGAAAAGTTGAGCTTTGCCTTGTGACTGTTTCTCCACTAGTAGAAATGTTTGAATGCCATTCGCTGTTAATGTACATTCCTCCGCCTGCAAAATTATTCTTCAAAGTAATCGAATATTCTGCCCATGTACCGGAACTCACAACAGTGTTATTGCCTTCTGTAGTTAAAACACCGTCGTGATAATAAAATGTTTGATCCCCATAAGTATTTTCTATAACCACATATTTATTGCCAATAACAATAGCATATTGATCATAGTTAGTAATTGTAAAAGTTGCATTGGGTTCATCACCAGAAATACCGGAAATATTACCAATAGCGTTCCAACTACTTTCCCAGTTTGCATAATTTAAGGAAGTTCCGCCGCCACAGCCAATATATTTTTTACCAGCAGAGTTATAATAGTATATTGAAATACTTTCTTGTATAAATTGCCCGGAACTTTTAATTGAGAATTGAAATTCCCATTGATGAGCTATTAACGTTGATACTGTTAAAAATAAAATAACCGCAGGTAAAATAATTTTTAGAAGACGCATAACTATTCTCCATTTTTATTATTATTAGATAGGCAAATAAAAATGGGTTTTCCCAATTAGGTGAAGCAGCCTAATAATTTTATTTGCCAATTAGGGCAGTGTTCACAGCACTGCCCGTTAATTAATTTTTAAATTATTACTTTTTTTTCTTACTTCATTCCTCCAATTTATTTTCCTCTCCATACAATTGTTTTTTGTGGGAATTGATTTGATGTACTGCTTAGTATTATAATTTCTTTTCCGTCTGTCCAGACGTCGGAAACATATAAATCTCCATCAGGAGTATAAAATTTATTTATTTGTTTCCACGAAGCGCCATCATAAAACCAAACCATACCATAAACGCCAACTGCGATCTTATAGTTTTCATTCAACTCATAAATGTTTAACATTGTGTAATTTATTGGAATGGTTCGTTGCCATACATCATTGTTATAAATCCATAATCCCCAATCACCATAAGAATAAATATTTCCTTTTTTACCCAATGTTAAACCTCGATTACCCCATTTAATTACCGATTGAGGATTTTTTTGTTCCATTGAATCTAAGACTGCCCAATTTTTCATCCCACCCTTAACAAAATAGAAGATGTATCTATGTCCATTTATATCGTAAACTGCAATGTTTAAGTAAACGGTATTGTCTTTCAATATTATTCCATTGATAAAATATTCAGAACCTTGGGGAATGTTTAATGTTAGTTTGTCTTTTTCCCAACGAATTCCATCGTAATGCAAAACTACAGCACTATCACAGCCCACCCATACATCATTATACCTATTTACATATAAACTTATTGGCCGTACTTGTATATTGAGATTGTGTTCAATCCATTTTGTGCCATTCCAATTTATTATTAAATCTTTCCTTGTATAAGCTCTCCTATCTCCCACCATCCAAACATTATGGTAATCAAGTCCCATTACTTTTTTTATAGACCATGCACTTATTGGGATTTCGCCCAAAGGATAAAATTCTGTCCAGTTAGCGCCGTTGTAATGATAAATTTTACCATGGTTTATTTCGTTATGCCCTGCAATCCAAACATCATTAGGAGAACTTACACACATTGAAGTTAACAAAGTTTGCATACTTCCCGGATAAGCAATTGTATCTGCCGTCCACGTCATTTCAAATGGGCTTTTAAGTTGCTCGTTGGGATTTGTGCCTTGGTTTTTACAAGTAGATAAAAAAAGAAGAAGAGAAAAAAGAAAAATTATTTTAATAACCCATTTCATACAAAAATCCCGCATGATTATTTTACAAATATTTTTTATTTCTATAGGTAAATATTATTTTTTTTTTTTTTTTGGATTGTCAAGTCCGTTTTAACTGCACTTAATCAAATAATTTGTTTAAGCAGTGCAAATAAAAATACCATCATACATCATGATTTTAGGTGAGCAGCCTTTTATTTTATTTGCTTTTAGAGAGGGTGCCGCAAACACCCTCTTTTTAAGAATTATTTAGTCTTATCTCTCTTATTTTAGTTTTCCTCGTATTATATAATTTTTCCCTTTTACATAATCCAAACCGATAAAAAAAACATCTTTTTCAAATATCATTCCCCTTTCTACTGTAAGATTAGTATTATATATTAAAGTAAAATCAGTTCCGTTGTAGTGAACAATCCCGTTAGTGTAGCTTCCAATAAAGAAATCATTTTTATTTCTGCCGCAAATTATATTTCCATTTATACCTGTACCTGTGTTATCCTTCCACAGGACAAGATTTTTATTAGAATATTTGAAAATCCTTGATCCAAGGGTTGCAAATATATCACCACCTAATTTTGTTACAAAAGACCATCCAAAATCAGATAATAATTCTTTAAGCTCTCGCCCATCCCAGCAATATACTTTCGCTACAAAACCAGACGGATCATAAACTGTTCCACTCATAACAAGTATGTTGCTTTTAGTTTCTATGGCAACTGTCTCAAAACTAACTTTCATTGCAGGTACATTGATGAAATTCCATTCTATTCCATTATATCTCATTATGATTGCTTTCCATAATTTTTTTCCTCTAGCTTCAACAAAACCTACACCATATATATTTGAGCTTGATGTTCCATCAAAATAGTTTATACAAGTTTGATCATAGCCTGAAATATTGTATTCTCCAAATTTTTTCCACTGTATTCCATTATATAACCAAATTGTATTATTATCATTACCTAACCAAACTTGATTCTTTTCAATTCCAAAAATAGCGGAGGGTTGAACATATCTCGGAATTGAATCACATCTCCATTGTACCCCATTGTAATGCCAAATATTAGTAGCTGTCCAACTACCACTACCCACAGCCCACACATCGTTTGGAAATTTTCCCCAAATTCTTCCCAAGTACAACGCTTCATTTCCAGGATTAATTGTATCAATAGTCCACACATAATCTCTTCTTCCGGGTAAAGGTTCTGGTTCAGTTGGTATAGAATTACAAGTTGTTAGAATTGTGAGAAAGTAAAAAAGAAAAATTATTTTAATAACCCATTTCATAAAAAAAATCCCGCAAAGTTGTTTTATAAATATGTTCAATTTCTAAATGTAAATACCGCTTTTTTTTTGGATTGTCAAGTCCTTTTTTTTGCTTTTCTCTAATTCAAAGTATATAAAAATTTTTTCGTTAATTACGTTTACTCCTCTCTTGTAATATTTATCCGTTTGGATTAAATTTTACTCAACTTCTTTGCATTACTTTTGAAATATAAGATTATAATTCTAACATTATTTTTTTTCTCGCGGTTGTTTGCCCAGCATATAACCGTTTGTAAAGCATATACAGAATTTGGAACACCAATCGATATAATCTATTCGCAAAACATTGCAGTAAATCAAACTGTGTGCATATTGCTGAATGCCGGGAATAAAAACATATCGGAAAAAACAATTACTATTTTTATCGACCTTAACTCTAACGGTGTAAAACAAAATCAATTTAGCAGAAGCTATCAAATAGAAAAAGGGAAAAACTGGTTTGCATCAAATTTTAAATTCGGCAAAGAAGGTGTTTACGATATTTATTTTACAGATGAAAAAAAGACACGGCTCGGCTTTATTGCATTAATTGTCGGTTCACCTCAACAAACAAAAAACGAATTGCCCGTAGCATCTACTAAATACTTGAATTCAGAAATTTTATTTTGCAGTAATGTACAATCAAATACTCCCGTTAACATATTTCAAAATGTTTCTCTGAAACTCAGCGGCGGTTCAATTTATATATTTATTCGGAACAACGAACCTTTTTTTACGGAAACGATTCGTGCAGTTATAACAAGAAGAAATGATCCTGCTTCGGAATACAACGAATCCATCAGCTCAAAAAAATACCAGATAGAAAGAGATTGGACCAATGCTTACTTCAAGAACAAGTTTGATAAAACCGGTGATTATAAAATTTCTGTTTTCGATGAAAATGAATTATTAATCAAAACAGCTTATATTACAGTTACAAATTGATAATGCAGAACGGAAAATAAAATGAAAGGAATAATTTTAGCCGGCGGTTCAGGTTCAAGAATGTATCCGATTACCCGAATCTACAGCAAACAGCTTATTACGATTTACGATAAACCGCTTATTTATTATCCGCTCTCAATATTAATGCTTGCCGGTATAAAAGAAATTTTAATCATCTCTAATGATGAAACAATTCCTCTTTATAAAAAACTTTTTGAAGACGGCTCGAATATTGGTTTAAAAATTGAATATGCTGTTCAAAGCGCTCCAAATGGAATTGCAGAATCGTTTATAATTGGCGAAAAGTTTATCGGCAGTGATTCTGTTTCATTAATTCTTGGCGATAATATTTTCTACGGTAAACTGGATTTCTTTTACCGCGCGGTTAAACAAATAAAAAAAGGCGCAGTAATTTTCGCTTATCAAGTTACAGATCCGGAGCGATATGGTATTGTAGAGTTTGATAAAAACGGGAAAGCAATAAGTATCGAAGAAAAACCGAAAGAGCCGAAATCAAGTTTTGCTGTTCCGGGTTTATATGTTTATGATAATACTGTAATAGAAATTTCAAAAAAATTAAAACCTTCTCACCGCGGTGAACTTGAAATTACAGATGTAAATAAAAAATATTTAGAAATCGGCGAACTGTTTGTTGAGAAGATTGGCCGCGGAGTTGCATGGCTCGATACCGGAACACCGGAAGCACTTTTAAAAGCTTCGAACTTTTTTGGCGTAATTGAAGATAGACAAGGATTGAAAGTTGCATGCATTGAAGAGATTGCTTATCTGCAAAGATTTATCAGCAAAGAGCAGTTTATTAATCTTGTAAACAGCATTCCGAAATCTTTATACCGCGATTACCTGGAACGAATTGCAAATGAATAACGCCCTCTTTCTCCCCCACAGGGAGAGTTTATTTTATTCATTTAATTCATTAATACTATTAAAAATATATTTAGATTTATTAAAGTCATCCCCTTCGGAGGGTGATTATATACTACTTAGACCTAAATAAGTTTTGAGAAAAGAGAAGGAGAAATTTTTAAGATTTTTTCTTCTCTTTTTTCGGTTTAGGATCATCAGAAACGGCAATTTTTAGAACATCTGTAAAGCTACCATTGATTTTTAGTTTCTTCATTTTTGGCTTCTTCTTTGCCTTCAAAACAACCTCTTTTCTATAAATAAAAAATATATTTGAAGCAAATCAAACAGAATATTCGCTTTTGCCGTGAATTGTTAGGGGGATCATCTTTAGTTAAATTACGGCAGAAATTAAAAAAGTTCTTTGTTTAATGATATTTTAAAAGCAGAAGGGCTGTTCATTTACAGCCCTCAATCAAACGAAGGAATTATAAGAAAATAAACTAATCTTATAATTTAGGATTCACATTCTTTGAATCATTTCTCAATTAACGTGAACCACTTCGCCTATATTTTATTCCTATCCAGAAAGGTGGTGTGGCAGAGTGGTTGATTGCAACAGACTTCTAATCTGTAAAACGTATCGAGCGTTTCGTGGGTTCGAATCTCACCGCCACCTCAATATTCCTTTAAACCCACTGTTTGAATATCCTATTTTGTTTTGTAATAATCAAGAATATTTTTTTGTAACCCATTGACATTCATTGTAATACATTGTATATTGTAATTGAAAATTATAGGAGTTAGAAAAATGAAAGATGAAATAATTCAAGTTCGTGTTGAACCCTTACTAAAAAAAGAACTTCAAAAACTTGCCGATTTAGATAATAGAAAATTGGCTGATTATGTCCGCCTGTTATTAATCAAATTTGTTGAAGAAAAAAAGAAAAAATAAAATGGAGACACAATTCAAAAACTTAATCGAACTTCATAAATATTTCAACGATGAAAATGTTTGTTGGGATTACTTAGAAAATCTTCGTTGGAATAATAAAATCGTTTGCCCTTTCTGTAAAGGTGAAAAGCATTATAAGTTGAAGAATAGTCGGACTTATAAATGTTCTCAATGTAAAAAGAAATTTAATGCTAAAGTCGGAACAATTTTTGAGAACACTAAAATTCCTTTAAGTAAATGGTTTGTTTCTATCTATCTTGCAACTTCTCACAAGAAAGGAATTTCATCTTTACAATTAAGCAAAGATATTTCTGTTACTCAAAAAACGGCTTGGTTTATTTTACATCGCATCAGAGAAATGCTGAAAGCTAAAGCACCATATATGCTGAACAGCATGGTAGAAGTTGACGAAACTTTTATTGGCGGTAAAGAGGGATATAAGCATTTAAGCAAACGTCAAAAAATAGTTGGCTATGTAAATAAAACTATGGTCTTTGCGATCCTCCAGCGTCAAGGAAATGTTTGGACAAAAATTGTTGAGGGCGTTAGTGGGGATATGCTAAAACCAATTATTCGCAAACACATAGATAAAAGTTCTACAATAGTTTCAGATGGATTTGGTGCTTATGCGGGTCTTCATAAAGAATATAAAAAGCACCAAATAGTAAATCACGAAAAGAACCAATGGGTTAAAGGTGAACTTCATACTAACACTATTGAAGGATTTTTCAGCCAACTAAAACGTGGCATTTATGGAATTTACCACCATACTTCGCCAAAACATTTGCAACGATATTGTGATGAATTTGCTTTTAGATATAATACAAGAAAAATAAATGAATCAGATAGATTTGATTATTCACTTTTGAATTGTGAAAAGCGGTTAAGATATTGTGAACTAATTAATAAAAATTAAGATTTTTAATTCATAATTGCTCTTTGAAAATATTGCCTTGTGCGGAGCTTCTCAAATTCTGTGTTTTTCAAAGGAGGCTTTATGGTTCTCGACTTCAAGATGTCGCTGAAAATAAAAAAAAGAGAGGCGAGAACGGGTAAACTCGATTTATTCATTGCCCTTTACAAATTCCTTAAGCAGTTAATTAATTAATTCTCTAACCTCCGCACAGGCATTTTTTGGTCTAACTGATATATAATCACCCTTCGGAGAGGATTTAGGAGGGGCTAATATTATTTCACAAAGTTTATTATCTTTACAAACAGTAATAATAACCAGCCAATCATTGGAGCAGTTTAAGAATGAGTTTGTTTTCAACTAAAATAAAAAGTGAAATAGAAAAATTAGTTGAGGAGAATGACGAATTAAAAAATACTCTCCATACGGTACTTCAAAAACATCAGAACTTATCAGAGCTTGATTCCAAGCTTACAGATGCACGCAAAGAATTTGTTTAACTTCAAAAGCAATTAGAAAAACAAAAGGGCGAAGTTAAAAATGCTTCGGCCGAAGCTGAAACGAGCAAGGAAAAAATTAGAGAATTAAAAGAATCGATTACTGCATTAGCCCAGCAAAAATCTTCCCTTGTTACTGCAACTGCTTCATCATCAACTTTTCAAAAAGAACTTAACGAACGGCAATCTGAAATTAATAAACTGAATACTCTGTACAACGAAATAAAATCCGCTTATGAAAAACTTAGAGATGAACACGAAACATTGAAGATAAGCAAAGGTTCGAAAGACGATTTAAATGAAATAGCCCAATACACCTTAAACAAATTGTTTGGTTCGAGTTTCGTCTTTTGCTGATGCTAACGTGAAAGATCAGAGCGATAATGTTTTCAAAATTCAAATCCCGGTTTCTGTGAATGATGAAAATATTAGTTATGCGTTTCAACTTTATCAGAATTACCCAAATCCATTTAATCCGGAAACAGTTATAAGTTACCAGTTGCCGGCATACAGCTTTGTAACATTAATAATTTATGACCCTCTTGGTAACGAAATTGAAAAGATAGTTAATGAAATGCAAGCGCCGGGAAAGCATAATGTAATCTGGCGGCAAAAAAATATTTCAAGTGGAGTGTATTATTGCAGGCTCATTTCCAATAATTATTCAGCGACAAAAAAAATGATTTTATTACGCTAACCTTACAAAAAATGCATTTCGTAATTGTTAAGGAAATAGAATAATGGAATAATATTGAACGGCAGAATTAACTTATGCTAATCATGACGGAGATAAAATGAATCATTTCAAAAAAATATTTTTTTGTCTTTCAATAAGTTTCATTCTTTTATGCAATCCTCTCTTAACATCTTTTCTTAATGCCCAGACAAAATACTTTTTTATTTCCATTTGTAAGACTCATAAGGAATTACAAGATAAGGGATATGGTAAGTGTCTTACTTGTTACAAGAGTGTATCATCACAAAGCAAGAGGGCAAAGATTTGTGAAGGGTGCTGGGCAGAAAAAGGTGGTCTTTGGAATATTGGGTGCCGCTTTTGTAAAGAAAATATTGTTGGAGGGGATTATGCAAGAGTCTGCAGCGATTGTGCCGAGAAAGATGAATGTGTTGAATGCAAAGAAAAACTTTACAGCAATGATGCATCCGGTAGTGACAATAGAAAAGTGATAGGAAAATATTTGATTAAAGTTACAGTTCCCGGT
>Ga0233421_10000305_pt1 | contig 21895 bp, 20 predicted proteins | sample Watercolumn_Mata_3_FD_182725 | JGI IMG/M metagenome (GOLD analysis project Ga0233421, IMG submission 182725) | Freshwater microbial communities from Lake Matano, South Sulawesi, Indonesia - Watercolumn_Matano_2014_107_MG | ecosystem: Environmental > Aquatic > Freshwater > Lake | place... | reverse complement strand
GCATTCAACATCCTAAAAAATACTCGGTGCGGCATTGCTGCGCCTCTCCCAAACAATGCTTGAGAGCGACCTGCTTGGGGCGGGCGTGAGTGCGGGCACGCCTGCCCATTAATCTAATCAAATGAGCAAAAAGTGCTTTTAATTTTTAGCTTTTATAGTATAATAGGTTATTAGATAATCCTTGTAGTAAGATACTTGTATTATAATATAGATATTGTTTTTAAGTCAAGTGAAATGTTAGCTCAGAATCTAAAGAAGTTAAGAAAACAACGGAAACTTTCTCAAGAAAAGCTCGCCCGCCTTGCTGACATTTCGTATAATACAATAATAAAGATCGAGACAGGCAAAGCTAATAATCCTACCTTTGAAACACTTTCCAAGCTAGCAGATGCGTTTGGCGTGTCTATGGATGATCTGGCTGGGCGGAACAATAGAAAGAATAGAAAGATATGAAAACAAACGGTCAAGTCTTAGATTTATCAGTTGATTTAGAAAAAGAGCAATACGATTGGAAAAAAGACGTCATCGTCAATAAGTCGAAGCTTTTGGAAAAAGTAGAAGAGGCTGGAATATTAGATGACATTGCTCGAATAAAAAAGAAAATCTTTTCAATCAAGCTGGTAATCAATTATCCCAAAGACGATACTGAGGGCCTAATAAATATTGATCAAAATGGCGACACTATGGTTTTGAAGAGAGGTGCGTTTGTTGAGGAATTAAAACAGATAGAAGAAGCGCAGACAATTGAAAGGGCCAAGTATTATCTCGATAGATTAAAAAAAGGAATAAGCGAAATAAAGACAAGCAAAATAAATGACATAAATCTGAATCGCTGGAAAGAGTATCAGGATATTATTACTGATAGTTTATGGGTAATGGAAAAAAGAGATACATCGGGAGCCCATATTGGTTCATATTGGGGTAATTTTATTCCTCAAATACCTAATCAATTAATGTTACGTTACACAAAGAAAGAAGATTGGGTTATAGATCCATTTGTTGGTAGCGGTACGACTTTAATAGAATGTCGGCGCTTAGGCAGGAGTGGTGTCGGCGTTGAATTAAATCCCGAAGTCGCGAAGGAAGCAAAAAATTTGATAAAAAAAGAAAGTAATGCGCACAATGTTAATACCGAGGTAATCGCTGGCGATAGTAGAAAAGTAAATTTTAAAGAGACGCTGAATAAATTCGGTGTAAAACAGGTCCAGCTTCTTATTATGCATCCTCCGTATCACAATATTATCAAGTTCAGCAGAAGCAATGATGATTTATCTAATGCGCCAACAACGGAAGATTTCGTTAAAATGTTTGGTGAAGTCCTAGATAATACAACGCCATATTTAGAAAAGGGCCGGTATCTTGGTATTGTAATTGGCGATAAATATTTCAAAGGCACTTGGATTCCGCTTGGTTTTTATATAATGAATGAAGTCTTAAAGAGAGATTTTTCTCTTAAAAGTATTATTGTTAAGAATTTTGAAGAAACGAGAGGTAAGCGGAATCAAAAAGAGCTATGGCGTTACCGAGCGCTAGTTGGAGGATTTTATATTTTTAAACACGAATATATTTTGTTATTTAAAAAGGTGAGAAAATGACGACCCATGTTTTTATAGTGGATTCAACGACATTTAAGGTACATTTAGAAAATCTTTTTGCAGGTACCGGGGCAAAGGACATGGTCGTTGATTTTAATAATACCGCTAATTCTAGGCTGGCCCCTACAACGGAGCAAATGTTGGTTGATATGATTGCTGATGTGAGCCGTGTAAGGGAAGGGGATCAATTAATTTTTTATTTACAGCAGAATTTTCAAGACGGAATAAGAGAGGGTAAATTTTATGGGGTATTTAAGATAAAGAAAGTCGATAATCTGCTTGCTTTTTATGATCCTAATGATAGGGAGCAATATCTGAAAGACGATTTAAATAAATCTCTAACCTTTAGAGTAATAATCGAGCCTTACCAAGTATATCCTATTGGCGTTACTGAATGGGAAGCATTAGACGATATAAAGAATATTATATCTCCGCACCAAATGCTTTGGAGTTTGATTTATCGGAAATTAAAAGGGAATAGAGGCTGTACGCCAATAACTATTTATGAGTCCCAGAGATTATGTAATTTAATACGGACAAAAAATAACCGTAATACGCTTGAGATTAAAGAGAAGCAGTTAACTTTTGATAAGGATTCTGAAGAAATAAAATTGCTAAATTCAAGTTGTCCGGAATATAGAGGACGAAAGACAGATTTAAATGTTTTACCACGCTTAATAAAGAAATATAAAGAGAACAAGCAATTTGAGCATCATTTGGAAGCGCTAATTTCGAGAAATCTCGGTTCGGGTAAAATCGCCTCATTAGACAAAATTTTATTGGAAAATAAAGAATTGGTTTGGTTAGGGAATCAAGTATCCTGTGGCGTAGGTATGCAGCGGATAGATATTTTATTCTCTCTTAAAGAGGGCGAGCAGTATTTTCATTGTCCGGTAGAGTTAAAGTCAACATTTGCCGGAGAAGATAATATTCGTCAGCTAAGAAGATATATGGATTGGATGAATCAGTATTTTGTTCCAAATTTACCCGGTGATTTATGCCCTATTTTAATTACTAGAAAGATGCCAGATAAGCAAGTCGGCAGGAAGAAAGAGTTTAAGTTTGGGCCTAAAGGAAACTCAGAATATTTTAATGAACTAATTGGAAAAATTAACGATTTTAATCGAGATTATAAATGCAGAGTAAAATTTATAGAGTATTTTATTAACGCGGAAAGCAATATTGTATTTCAGGATTTTGAATACTAATTAAAGTGAGGTGATATTATGAACCCAGAAACCATAAGAGATCATGGCTATATCGTTGAGTTAAGTTATCCCCCAATGAATTATACTTCCCAGAATCTAAGAGATTTAGTAAATGATATATTGGCAAGGTATAATTTCACAACAGTAAATTATAGTCAGAATCAGGATGAAGTAGTTTTGAGTAGTCCAGAGGGACAAGAAAGAGAATTAACAAGAGCTGGATTTTTTAGAAATAGGATGTTTTTGGAAAAAGGGCCGATACACGGTGGTACTCTGGAGTCATTTTTACCTGTAGCCGAAGATGTGATTACTTTAGCTGTAAATAGGTTACGGTTACCACTTTTTATACAGCGTAATGTTATAAGAATTATAGCAAATCCACTCGGTTTAAATGATTCAAGAGTTTTTATCGGTAGCAGAGTATGCAGTTTTAGTGAAGAAGCAATAAGGGTATTTGGTAGGCCTATTCATGCTGTTGGCTTAAGATGGTTTTTCCCGCCAACTAACGTTAACCAGCCAGAATACGATGTAAAGATAGAAACACTTTTAAGAGATGCCAGTTTAATTTTTATAGAGAATAATGGTCGTTTTCAGCAGCCCATTAATGCTAACCAAATACAGACAGTTATAACGAACATCCGAGAAACAAGAAACTTCATAACAACACAAATCGTGAATTTTCTAATACAGTTTAATCCTAGACAGGCAAATACGTAAAGGAGGCACAAAATGGCACTTTATACAACAGAGTTACTCATAGAGCCATATTTAAAGAACGATTGGAACGATAATAAAGAATACGCTTATTTTACAAGTCCAAAAGATGCCCCCGTTTTTACCGAATTGGGTCCGGCAGAAACTTTTGAAATATACACTTTATTTTCTGATTTTACCCAACAAATAAAATTTATTACAGATAAGCTAGAAGGTTTGCACGCTGATTATTTAAAGATATCTGGTACAATAAAGAAAGCTATTTAAAGATTAAGGTTAAATGAGCGTTTACGATGATGTTAAAAAGTTTTTGCAAGATATAATTGCTCCTCAAATGGAAGCCTTAAAGAATTCGGTAGATCGCCTTGAAGGGGATATGCGGGATATGATGCTAGATATAAAACAATTATGTGAGAAAAATGAGAAGCTCAACGAAAGGCTTTCTAAACTTGAAGGAAAGATAGAAAATTTCGAAGAAAGCATCTTCACTAAAATCGAAAATACTATATTAAAAGGCAAGATTAAAAAGTTAGAAGATAAAACTGATAAATAATACAACTTTTTGCTCATTTGATTAGATTAAGGGGCAGGCGTGCCCGCACTCACGCCCGCCCCAAGCAGGTCGCTCTCAAGCATTGTTTGGGAGAGGCGCAGCAATGCCGCACCGAGTATTTTTTAGGATGTTGAATGCGGCATAGCGGACGAACCCTTATAAACTTTTGTTTTTTGCTTGTAATAGCGTGTCGGTGAGGACGCTGCTGCTGCAGCCGCCCCCACCCGGCTGCAGCAGCAGCTGCGCCGCACACGCCTTAAAATTACCACGAAGTGAGCGGCCAAGCGAGCGCCAAAGGAGGCCTTGCCCCAGCAAGGCCGAGCGGTGCAGGGGAGATACGGGAGCCGCCCAAGCGGCGGTGCCTATTAATAATAAATCAGGTGTGCATAAATATGGTTCGTACGCAACGATATGCACACCGAATAATTTCTTTAATATAAAAGAAAGAAATTTAAAAATTATCTGGAGCCCTGCGGAGTAGTTCTCAATCTCTCTATTTACATTTTAAAGGGAATTGATAATAAATATAAAGTGAGGTGTTTATGGCGCAACTTATTGATAAAACAGTAGGTTGCGCTTTGTATTTATGTGATATAATAAAATTTAATCCCATTATTAATTAAAACGAAAGTGATTTAGTTAATGTAGGTATGCTAACGTATTGGTAATAATGTATTTTGGTTTTATTATATGGCTAAAAAGATGGATTATTTAAGATTAATTTAAGGTAAAGATAATGAGTATTTTAGGAGACATATTCTTAGGACGAATTTATCCACATATTTCTAGAGGATATCCGCCATTAGCAAGCTTAATCCATAACGTTTGCTTAAGAAAACACATGTTTTTTCAAGGCGTAAATATAATCTTAACTTATAAATGCAATTTAGCTTGTGAGTATTGTTACGAAAATGGAGCAAGGATAAATTACGCAGATATTTCACTTGATAATTTTGAAAAGATAATGAAATGGCTGCGGAAAAACAAACGAAATAAGATTATTTTATTAGGCGGAGAGCCGACACTACATGCTGATTTTAAGCAAATTCTTAAGATTTCCGAAAGAAACAATATGGGGCTAGCCATATTGACTAATTTGATGTTTAATAAAGAATCCCTTAAGGCTATTATTGATTATAAGGGGTACTTATCTATCCAAGCCAACATAAATAATCCGGATACGTATAAAGATCATAGCTATGACTTGGTATATGATAACATTAAGAAAATACACTACGCTAAACGCAATATAGTCTTACGATACAATCTATATAAAGATAATTATGATTTTACTAACATAGTAAAGATTGCTAAAGAAATCAACGCTTGTATTAGATTTTCGGTAACCAATAGTTCCATAGGCTGTGAAGGTAGGGCTGAGAGAAATAAAAACTTTAAAGTAATGTATCCTAAAGATAAAATTAATGATTTCTTAGGTATTTGTAATAAAAATGGGGTATCAGTATTCTTCGCCAGGCCTGTGCCAAAATGTATTTTCAATCAGCAAGAAATTGAGAAATACAAGAAAAACGCTATTAAATTTAAATGTTATGTGGGTAGATATGGTGATTATACGGCAAGACTAAATGTTAACCCAGATTTATCTGTTATGGGTTGCTATGGAGTTACTATAAAAGGGCCAGCATTAACCTCTTTTAAGAATATCAAGCAGGTAAGTGACTACTATAAGGGGCATTATGTTAGGTTACGCAAGACTCCATTGGTGCAGAAATGTATAAAATGCCCGGAGTTATTAAATGATGTTTGTCAAGGTGGATGCTTGACTGAAAAGATGGAGTGATTTTTATTAAAATGCTATATTTAACAAGAATATTAAACTATTATCGGGTTAAAGATTGGTTTTACCATTTAGGTTTTATATATCTGGGGATGGTTTATATAAACGCGAGTTATCGTATTTCTTTGAATGAAATAGTAATAGGATTCATTATGGGGTCACTGTATCTTGGAGGCGGGTATTCTTATAATAAGCTTTGTGATACAGGGGGTATGGATAAACTAAAAGTATTCTTTTCTCTGGGCTGCCATGTTGTGTTCTTACTTTTAGGGACTTATTATCTTAAAGAGAGCAACGCGTTTTTTATCATAGCAATATTTTCAAATATCTTCTATTCTCATCCGAAATATTCATTAAAAAAGATGCATAATTTAAGGGTCGTATTAAATGGTTATTTCTTTGGTTTACTTTTTCTTATGGGTTGCTTGATACCCTTTGGCCGTTTAAATAAAGAAATCTGCCTGATGACAGCTTTCTTTATTTTGATCATGTACTCCTATGAGATAATTCATGAAATATCTCATTTTGAGAATGACAGGGTGGATTATTCGCTCGCGTTAGCAAAAAAGTATATACGGCAGGTTTATCTTTTGCAGTTTTTATGTTTAATAGTTGCATGCCTCTTGTATTATTTATTAAAGTTAAGTGTTTTATTTATAATCTCTTCGTTGTTATTTAATACTGCTTTCTTTTGTATTGTTTTGTATTTGGGAAAGTTAAAAGAATTAAAGATTGTTTTGATAAGCAGGGTCAGGGTTATTCTCAGATATCTGGGGTTTGTTTATGGGTTATTGCTAGGGTTGTCTTTTGTAAGCTGGATGTAATTAAGGGTTTTGTCCCGGAGGCGGATAGTTTCATGAAAGCAGGTGTAATAAAAAACACGAAATGTTTATGCCCGCAATGCCTTGAGATTGTAGATGCAGAGGTGATTGAAAGAGATGGTAAAATATGGTTAAAGAAATATTGTCAGAAGGACGGCACATCTGAATCCCTCCATTTAACTTCTAAGCCCAATATTTACCACGCCTTGGCGCAGATACATAGAGATAGAAGCGCTATTCCTGAAGGCCTGATACTAAAATTAACTACAAGATGCAATCAAAATTGCCATTATTGCTTTACTAGCGCAAATGAGAAGGATGTTTTTGATTATGATCAGGCTAAAATATTCGAAAGCGCAGAGAATTTCAAAGGCGATGTAATATATTTTTCCGGCGGAGAGCCTACATTAAGGAGTGATTTATTCGCAATTATAAGAAAAATAAAGAAATGCGGATTTAAGACAATATTGTTTACGAACGGCAAAAAGCTTTCTGACCCCAATTATGTCGCGGGGCTGAAGAAGGCCGGTATTGATGCTGTGATCTTGCAATTTGATTCCCTGGAAGAGGCAGATTATATCAAGATAAGGGGGGAGGCCCTGCTGGATGATAAAATTAAGGCAATAAATAACTTGAATGCTTATTCCATATATCTGATGCTTTACGTTAATATAATCGAGGAAATTAATACAGATAAGATTAAGGAGCTGTTTGATTTTGCCTTGAAGAAAAATAATGTGAGAATACTTTTTTTTAATCCTTTATGGAATATCGGCAGGCAGGCTTCGTACGGGAGATTAAATTCTGCAGCAATGCTAGATATGGTTTGCGAAGCACTCAGAGTAAAAGAAGAGTATTTTATTGACTGCGCAAGGTTAAGTACCTATATATTTGAGATATTGAGAAAACTGAGGCTTAAGAGGGGAATTAAAGAGCCGCCTTGTTCCGTATCCTGTTATTTTCTGCGCCACGCTAACGGTTATTTATCCCTGGATTATTTTATTGATTTAAAGAAAATAGTTTTATACCTAAAGGCAATAGAGCAAAGAATTGACCTTAAAAAAAGTAGATTATTTAATATTTTACGGTTAATCTTTAGCAGAGATTTGTTTTTATTTCTAGCCGGAATATTTAATAGAAGAATATTCAGGGTTTGTCTGCATAATCTCTTGTTTAATTTAAGAAATCCGAGCCGTTTTCAGGGATTATATTTCATGTTTTTTAATGTTTTAAGCGTAATGGTAGGGCAGTTTCCGGATAAGCATACCCTGGATTTATCCCTGACAAAAACATGTAATATGCATACTGCCTTGGGTGCAAAAGGAAGCCTGCCTACATGTCTTTACGAGATCTATAGAGATGCCGGTAAGCTTGAACAATATTTAACCCAATGAAGGTCTTATTCTTAAATCCCCTCAGGTTTACTAGGCGGATTGGTATCTTATCTGACCTGATTACCTCTTATATATCTACCCCTTCGCTAACCTTTGCTCAACTTGCTGCTTATATCCCCGGTAACGAAATAACAGTAATTGACGGCCAGGTGGAGGATATTTCCGTAGCGGCATTTCTGGATAAATTAAAGGGAGTTGATATAGTCGCTATTTCTATACGTTCCACTTACGAGGCCAAAGATTGCGAAGCTAATATAAGAATAATAAAGAAATATTACCCCCAGATTAAAGTTATTATGGGGGGCTACCATGCGACCTTTTTCTATGAAAGATGGCTTATGCTGGGGGTTGATTTTGTGTTGTTATACGAGGGTGAGCGTTATTTTGGCCAGCTTATTGAATGTTTAAATAAAAATGAGGATTACAGGTGTATCCAAAACTTGGCATATAAGGATAACGGTAAAGTTATAACCAATCAGATAAGCCCCTTGATAGATGATTTAGATTCAACCCCCATCCCCAGCTTTGAGATTATTAATTTCAAGAATTATTCTGCTTTTTTCCCGGGAAACAGCTATGCAGGAGGAATTGAGTTGTCTAGAGGGTGCTCGCACCAATGTAAGTTTTGCCTTACCAGCAGATACTGGAATTTCCGCTATAGAAGAAAATCAAACCAGAGAATATTAAAAGAATTAAAGCTGCTTGTTGACAAAAATGTCAAGAAGATATGGTTTTATACCGCCGGTTTTGGCATGATGCCTGATGAGGATTATGATTTGTGTGAATTAATTGCAAAGAGCGGTTTGGGAATAAGCTGGAGAGCGCCTGTGCGCATGGATACCGTACTTGAATCTCCGGGGTTAATTAAGAAGGCCTCTGGCGCGGGAATGAAATTGGCATTAGTAGGATTTGAATCTTTTAATGAGGGCACCATAATGGAGTTTGAAAAAACAATAAAATCGCCTTATAATTACGCCAACTTTAATAAGGCCTATAATATTCTTAGAAAAAACAATATCTTAGTAGAGGGGGCATTTATAATCGGTCTTCCCGGCGAAGAGGAGAATGAAGACTTTTTTGTGCCGGTAAAGTTCAGCCAGGTGTGCGATTTTCTTACAATTCAGATTTATAGACCTAATCTGGCGCTTTTACCGGAAATATTAAGCTGCAAGGCAGATAGTGAAGAGTATAAAAGACTGTTTTATTTTAATCCTTATTTTTCGAGCGATAAAAAGAACAAAAATGTGATATTAAAAAGAAGAAGAGTGTTGTTTTGGTTCTATTTCCACCCCTTTTATATTTATTCAAGGTTTTTCCTAAGAGGAAGACTGCTCAGGAGCTTATACGCGCGCTACTATGGGCGTATGTTCAGGAATTTGTTTAGAAAACTTGCTATCAAAATTACACACCGCGACAGAAAGAAACCGGGTATTTATGCCGAGACTAACAAATGAACCTCAAGAAATACATCAATAAACAACTTTTTTATTTATTCATGAATAGGGCAGATGGATACCCCCAATTTAGGATTGCACTAACCTATCGTTGCAACAACAACTGTGCATATTGTTCATCCGGGAAGGTAAATAGCATGGTTGAGAGTGATATGAAAATAGAAGATTTTAAGAATGTCCTTGTTTGGCTTAAGAAACGAGGCATCAGAAAGATCCTGCTCACGGGTGGCGAACCGTTTTTTCATAAGGATATAAAAAAAATACTAGAATCTTGCCAAGAATCAGGATTTAGTACCTATATTCTGACCAATGGCTTATTAGTCAAGGCGGAAGTAAGGGAATATTTAAAAGATAAAGCGGTTTCCTTAATTCTGAATGTCAATCTTGACAATTCATATTATGTGTTAAGGAGCAACATGTCTGGAATAGAGGGAAAGGTTGTTCTGATAAGGTATAATTTCAATAAGAGAAGCGAGGATTATACATTACTTTTTAGGATGGCAAAGGAATACTCTGTCCCCATTAGATTTGGGTTTACTGTGCCCTCTCGCCATGCAGATAATGAATGCTATAGTTTTGAAGATATGTTAACATATAAACAGCAGATAATGGATTTTGTGAAATCATCAAGGCTAAATTCAGTAAGAGCGTACTTTTCAAGGCCTTTACCCAGGTGCATATTCAGCGAAATAGAATGGAGGCATTTGAAAAGATATTTTGGTGCAAAAAGCAGATGTTTGGTAGGAGATGCTGGTAATTATCTTTCCAGGGCAATCATTAATCCGGATCTTTCGGTGGATGTTTGTTATGCCTCTTTGTTTAAAGCCAGCCTTATTTTTGATTTTAAAGAACTTAAATATTTAAACAGCTATTTCAAATATAAGTTCGATGCTATTAGGAATAAGCCACTGATGGATAAATGCAATAACTGCCGATACCATAAAGATTCTTCCTGCCAGGGGGGCTGCTTAATCTATAAATATGTTTCTTAATCAGTGCCTATTTCAGATTAAAAGAAATACCTTGTTTTTTATCGAAGAGCATTATCCTGCCCTGCCTTTAAATGTTGCTTTAACCTATCGCTGCGATATGGGTTGTTTTTATTGTAATACCAGGGGGCTGGATGGTTCTTTCAAGGGTGAAATAAGCGAGGATAATTTTAGCAAGTTACTCGCCTGGATGAAAAAGCAAGGGATGCGTAAGATAATGTTCGTAGGTGGCGAGCCAACCCAGCACACAAGGCTTGAATCTATCCTGGAATTATGCCGTAAGAATAAAATTGACATTTATATGGCTTCAAACTGCGCTTACCCCAGAGATATTAATTATATTATAGCCAAGCACGTTAAAGTCCTTTTTGTCAACTGCTCTACTGAGTATGCCTCTACGCAGGGATTAGATTTGTTAAACAAGCTTAAATTCTTGAGAAAATATGGCGTCAAGCTGATTTTAAGGGTTAATATGTCTACCGCTAACAAAAATGAAATAGGCCAGGTTAGGGGGATGGCCAGGGAATTAAAGGCGAGGATAAGGGTAGCTATAATAAATTCACCTGTGTTGACGGGGGGATTGTTGGATAAAGAAAAAATACGCAAATTAACGTTTTTTACTGAAGAGTTTGCAAGGCAGTGTCTAAAAGAGAGTATCTATATTTATCTGGCAAGGCCTCTGCCAAGATGTTTTTTTGATGATAAAAAGTGGCAGGAGTTAAGGAGGCTTATTTTAGCAAAATCAAGATGTTTTGTCGGCTATCGCGGAAACTATGCTTGCCGCGCGGTAGTAAATCCCGATCTTTCAGTTTTCGGATGTTTCAAGAACTTAAAAAAAGCCGATAATATCTTAGGCTTTTCAAGTCTTTATCAGCTAAGCGAGTTTTATAAAGCAAATACTAATACAGGGGCAGAGCATTGCGCTTTGGATAAGCATAATAATTGCAGATACCTTGTGGATCGTAAATGCAGCGGAGCCTGCTTTGATTATGCATAAGAATGCGCGCACCCTATTTATAAACCCTGCGGACATTACTCTATGTTTCATGCATAGTACAAATCGGGTTCCTCATGACCTGCTTTATGCGGAATCGTATTTCTTTAGTAAGGGGCTGAACACATATTATTTAGATATTGTAAATCAAATGATGACCAAACAGGGTTTTGTCTCCTATCTAAAGAAAATAAATGCTGATTATTATGTGATGAACACAAATGGCGGGATATCCCAGAACAGATTCTTTCGTTTAATTGACAGACATATAAAGAATATTGTTCTTTGTATCAGGGATTATAAGCCGGATAGTTTTGTGATGCTTTACGGACAAACCTCCAGTTTATACCCGGAAATGTATTTTAAGTTTGGGGTAGATTGCATTGTTTATGATGAACCCGAATATAGCATGTTTGAAATTGTTAACGCAGGGATTAAAGAACCTTCCGGGCTTAAAGGCATAAGAGGGGTTTATTTTGTTAATGACGGTAAGATGATTAAGAATAATCCGCGGAATTCCATGAAGAACCTGGATGAGCTTCCTCCTCCGCGCTGGAAGAACATTCATGGGCATTCCTGGGATAGCACTTATCGGCAAAGAAAAGAGTTTATAGATATTATGGGGATGCGCGGGTGCGTTTATGGCTGTAAATTTTGTAAATCTTCACTCTCAAATAAAGTTTTATTCCATTCTCCGGAGTATCTTTTAGGGCAGATCGAAATATTAAACAGGGATTTTGGCTATACAGATTTTTTCTTCCGGGATGCAGGTTATTTTGACGATGATTCAAGGTGCCAGCAATTATGTAGAGGGTTAAGCCAGCTAAAAGGAGTAACCTGGGAATGCAATGCCAGGATTGATAATATGTCCTCGGATAAACTTGAGACTATGAAAAAAGCAGGATGTTTCCTTGTCTCTTACGGTGTAGAATCCGGTAATGACGAAGTTCTGAAGGAGATTAATAAAGGTATAGATAAGAAAGCCATAATTAAGACGGTAGCTATGACTAAAGAGGCAGGCATCAAAGCAGCAACATATTTCATAATCGGCCTGCCCCAAGAGGGTTTTTTAAAGAGAATAAAAAGCATGTTTTTCGCTAAAAGTCTTAATCCCGATATACTATATATTTCTCAATATTATTCATTAAAACCAGCCGAACAGTTTAGCCGTTCATGGAAGAAAAAAATGCGCTTAATACTGGACATACTTTTAGTCTTCTTATTATTCCTTGGCAGGAAAAGATTTATAACCTATTATTGTAAATTCAGGCTTGACAGGCTAAAATACAATCTGCAAAATTATGAGATTAATAAACACAAGATTATATGGTAGAGTGCCCGTAGGTTGTTTACGGCCGGCTACTTTTCTCAAGAAATACTATAATCCAGGGTGTTGTTTTTGAAAAAGATACCGCTTGTTATCCTCTTAATCGCCTTCATTTTTATAACTTATACTTATTTTAACCCCAGTATCAGGTTTATATATCCGATAAAATATGAAAAAGATATTACCCAGCATATAGATAACGAAAAAGGGTTCATGGAATGGTGGTATTTTGACGGTTCTATTACAGAAAATTTGAGTTTTGTTTTAAGTTTTCTTGCTAGGCCGCAAATACAATATGTAGTGTTAAGCCTTTATGATTCAGAGTCAGATTATAGAAAGACGTATCGCTTTAATATCGCCGCACTTGAGACAAAAATATCAAGTAATAAATGCCAAGTTGAATTTGGTAAAAATACCATCCGAGAGGAAAATGGAAATTACATAGTTAACATTAATACCGCAGAGATGCTTTTTAATTTCAGGTTTGTCCCAGTAACAGAGGGTTTTGCATTCTTGGCGCAAAGTCGGGGTGCTACTTTCTATCCTACAATTAAAATCCCCAGAGGAAAAATAAGCGGCGTATTAGAATATGAAGATAAGAAGATAAACTTTAATGGCTTGAGTTACTACGACCATAATTATTTTAAAAGAGACAGTTATTTTAAGTTTTTAAAAAACGGCTGGTATTGGGGAAGATTCTTTACAGAGCATTATACGGTGGTAGTAACCCAATTTTTTGGTAATAAATTATCTTCGTATATTGCGGTATTTAATAATAATAAATTGCTTAAATTTATTCCTCAGCCGCAGATTATTTGCGAGGAAGGAGAAATAAAGAATATGGCCCAGTTGCCATCTGAGATAAATCTTAAATTTGACGGATTCCTGCTTTCAATCAGCAATGATAAAGTTTTTTCAAAAACAGCTAACTATGCTAGATTTGTTAATAAGGTAGTATTTAAAGTTTCTGAGCCAGGAAAAGAAATTGCGGAGAACGGGTATGGCTTAAGTGAGCTTACTTATAAAACAAATAGAAAATAAGCAGGGTTACTTAGATACCGATAATTGGATATTTCAAAATTTGTAAATGGTAATTATGTGAATAAAGAATAAAAATGGTATAATACCTATGAATACCAGGTAACGGACAAAGATAAAGAAATGGATACTAATTTATTAGAGCTAAAGCTTGATTTGTTGCGCCAGGGTTTAAGATTAGATAAGGGGCTTGCTCCCGCTATAAGGGGGAGCATTATTCCTACTCCCGGGTATTCTGGAGGAGGGATAAAGAGAGCCTCTTTGTCCGAAGGAAGATGTTTTGCGCTCAAAGATAAAGGCAGAGAGTATTTGATTAATTTGGCGGTGCGTGAGTCTTTTGTCAAGAATTCTCCATATGAGTTTACTGTTAAGAATGGGCAGGGCTGGATCAAAAAGGACGGTAAGCCCATAATTAAGGCTGCGCCCACAGGCATACCCGCATGGCATCTTGAGCCCGGGATAAGAAGCATCTTTCAGCATCATGGAAGCGATATTATCGCTACCACTCTTTCTAACTTCTGTAGCTTTAAACAGAATGGAGGCGGCTGTAAATTCTGTGCGTTGGAGTCAGGAGGCGACTTTGTAGTGAAAAAACCCGAAGAAATCAGCGGTGCTTTAAAAAGAATAGTCGGGGAAAGCGAACTTTCCGCCTATTTGACCATGGAGGGGGAAAAAGAGTATTTATCCCTTCGGGAGGTAAATATAAATTCTGGTGCGCTTTCCGAGGAAGCAATGTTTAACCTATATCTTGAGGCGATCAAGGCGATAAGGAAAATTAGCAGTATCCCTATTTCTATTCAGATTTGTCCTATCAAACAATCAGAAATGGAAAAGTTAAAAACTGCAGGATTGAATACCATAAGTTTTAATATGGAGATATATGATGAAAAGATAAGGAAGGAGCTTATGCCTGAAAAATCCAGGCTTTATTCAATAGAAGTGTATTTGGAAACGATAAAGCAGGCTGCAAAGATTTTTGGCAGGAATCAGGTTAGCTCCTGGCTTATTGCCGGACTTGAGCCTGCAGAAAGCACCCTTGCCGGATGCAAGGCCATCTGTAAAAATGGCGGTCTCCCGCATGTTACTGTTTTTCGTCCATTGATGGGCTCTCCGCTTGAGAATATGCCTCGGCCTGGCCTTAAAGATCTGGTTAGAATATATAGGGAATTAAAGAATCTATTTGCGGAATATTCATTAGATCCTCTAGAAAACAAAGCGGGTTGCATTCGTTGCGGTTGTTGTTGTGCCTTAAAAGAAGCTTTAGAAGAAGAGCTATGAGCGTACGCACCGGTTGGGATAAAATGATTGCTACAAAGACATATGGTTTAATTGAGCCAGACACATACGTTATTAATAAGTTAAGCTTTTTTAAGGATTTGGGCGCAAAGAAAATTCTTGATCTGGGCTGCGGCCAAGGACGGCATACACTGCTATTGGCCAGAAAAGATTTTGAGACCTTTGCATTAGATATATCATCAGCTGCTATTACAAATACCAAAAACGCCTTAAAAAAAGAAAAGTTATCAGCGGAGATCGTGGTAGGAGATATGCGTAAAATGGAGTATCCTGATAATTTCTTTGATGCGGTTCTTGCCTGGCGTTCCCTCTATCTTGGAAAAACAGATGAAATCAGCAATTCCTTTAAAGAAGCAAAGAGGATCCTGCGGCCAGGGGGGGTTATTTATGCCAGTATCCGTTCAACCAACAATACATTATGCCATGTAGGCAGGTTAAAGGGTAAGGAGTTGGAAAAGAATACCTTCTTGCTGGATTGCGACGGGCTTAGTAGTATCGTCTATCACTTCTTTACCAGGGATGAGGTGACCGGTCATCTTTCTGATTTTGAGATCTTAGAGATTGAAGAGTTAGAGCTCCAGCATACAGAATATACTGTCCGCTATCCCGAACATAAGAATCTTTTCTGGTTGGTCTTGGCAAGAAAATCTAAGAACAGATAAGCCTATGGATGTCTTATTAATAAATCCGCCGTATTTCTCTCCTCATGAAATGTCGGTACGCAAAAATAAATATCTCCATTGGATTAAGGGCGGCAATATGTACATCCATCCTTTTGAGCCGCCATTAGGGCTGGGGTCGCTTTATGCATATTTAAAGAAGAAAGAATTTAATGTTGAGTTAATAGATATGGTCGGGCTTATGATGGAGGCAGATGGGTTAAAAAAGATATTGCAGCAAAAGCAACCTGCGTTTGTCGGGATTACAACCATGACCCCGACATTGCCTGCGGCTAAACGGATCGCTAAAATAGTTAAACAAGCCATTCATAAAACAAAAGTAATTCTTGGCGGTGTTCATGCTACGGTGAGCCCGGAAAGCTGTTTAGAGGATGAGAACATTGATTTTATAGTCCGGGGGGAAGGCGAAAAAGCCCTGGAATCAGTATTATCAGAAAGATTTAAAAAAGGATTGAAAGATATCCCCGGGGTTTATCGTAGAAATAGCAGTTTGAGGGGTAAATGTATGGCGCCTTTAATTGACGATTTAGATCTTTTGCCATCTCTTGAATATTCCTCTTTTCCCGTAGAGCGATATGTCCAATATAATATGAAGCTGCGGGGGCTGCGCGGAATTTCCATGCTCGTCTCGCGCGGTTGTCCCTACTCTTGCTCATTTTGCGCTGTGCATCAAACCATGGGAAGAAGATTCAGAATAAAGAGTCCGGGCAAAGTTGTTGACGAGATGGAGCATTTAAAGGAGGAGTATCAGCTTGAAGGAGTTTGGTTTAAGGATAGTATTTTCAACCTGGATAAACAATGGATTCATTCTTTTTGCTCCAAGATTAAAAAAAGAGGCTTAAAGATCTCTTGGCAATATAATACCCGGGTTGATCTGGTGAATGAAGCGGAGCTTGCTATTGGGAAGCAGGCAGGGCTTATGCAGATAGATTTAGGAATAGAGTCTGGTTCGCCTAAAAGCCTGAAGACCTTAGCTAAAGGGATAGATATCGAAAAAATAAAAAGGGCGGTAAGAATAGCTAAGAAACATGTAAGGGTATCTGGTTTTTTTATGATCGGCATACCAGGAGAGACGCTGGAAGACATTGAAATGACCTTTGACCTGGCTAAGAAATTGCATCTCGATAAATATACGTGGAGTTTATTTTCGCCTCTTCCGGGTTCTGCTCTTTATGACAAACTCAAGAACCAATGCGCCTATGCCAAAAAGATTAAAAAACTAGAGGCAGTTCATTTTACCGAAAATCCCTATAGTTTCTGTAATGTTCCAGCGGATAAGCTAAGGAAAGCTTACAGACAGATCAACGAATATTTCTCGCGCAGCTTAATGCAGTGATAGCTGCAGAATCGTATCTGCCAAATATTGAGAATTTACTCATTGAAATAATGCGCTTGTTCTGAGATAATAACCTTAACTACGGCAATTAATGAATATGTTATAATTTAGATAATAAGGAGCTAAAAGCATGAAGATGTCCATTGGATTGACTTTCCCGGGTACGCTGCAGGATGAATCCATAATCTGTTATCTTTGCAAGAAGTTTGAAATTAACTTAAACATTATTGAAGCCTCTTTTTCCATGGATGCGGGGTGGTCGATTCTTACAATAGAAGGCCAGCAGGATGAAATTAAGCGGGCCTTTGCATACCTGGCAGAAAAAGGCGTAAAGGTTCAGCAAATCCAGATAGATAAAAAATAACAACCTTCCTAATTAATGGCTTATACGGTTTTTGCACTAAAATGGCGTCCGCAGGACTTTGAGAGTATTGTCGGGCAAGATCACATAGTCGGCACTTTAAAGAACGCAATCCAGAAGAATCGGCTTGCGAATGCCTATCTTTTTACCGGCCCAAGGGGGGTAGGCAAGACTTCAACCGCAAGAATCTTGGCTAAAGCGCTAAACTGTAAAGAAGGCTCCACAACCAATCCCTGCCAAAAGTGTTCTTCATGTCTGGGGATTAACCAGGGTAATTCTCTTGATGTTATTGAGATTGATGGCGCCTCCAACCGCGGCATTGATGAAATCAGGGCATTGCGGGAAAACGTAAAGTTTTCTCCTGCCCACGGCAAGTATAAGGTTTATATCATTGACGAGGTGCACCAAATAACCCCTGACGGTTTTAATGCCTTGCTTAAAACCCTGGAAGAGCCCCCGGAGTTTGTAAAGTTTATCTTTGCTACCACTCATCCGCAAAAAGTTATGCCGACAATTATTTCCCGCTGTCAACGCATGGATTTCCGCAGGATTACGGTGATTGAAATTATCTCTCAGCTGGAAAAGATTATTCGTGAAGAAAAAGTTTCAGTAGACAAAGAGGTGCTTTTTGCAATTGCCAAAAGCAGCGATGGTTCATTAAGAGATGCGGAGTCTGTTTTAGACCAGCTGGTATCTTTTTCACAGGGCAATATATCCTTAAAAGATGCTATTTCTGTTTTGGGTATGGTTGAACAGGATGTCTTATTTGCGCTAGCTGATAAAATTACCCAAAAGGACCCCCAGGGGGCTTTGCAGCTTTTTAATGAAATTATCGATGATGGTAAGGACCCGGGTGTATTTCTGGTCAACCTCATTGAGCATTTCCGTAATTTAATGGTAGCTAAAGTTTCCAAGGCAGATACAAAACTGGTGGATTTACCGCAGGAGGTTTGTGACCGCCTGTATAAACAAAGCCAGTCGTTATCACTGGAGGAGATTTTTACTGCTTTTAATGTTTTAGTCGCTACGCAGGAGATGGCTAAGCGGCTGGATTCGCAGCGCATACCATTAGAGATAAGCCTGGTTAGGTTGGCGTATAATAAGCCGGAGAAACCAACTGTATCAAACTCAACGGCTGGAGAAAAATCAAAAAAACCTTTTCCGGATAAAGAAAACCAGGGGGTTGTAGAAGAGGCGATCAAGAGCGATACCTTACTGCAATCTCCGAAGGAGCAGGCCTCTATTTCCCTGGATCAGGTGAAGAGTGTTTGGGATAATATCGTAAATAATCTGGCGAACATTAAAATGTCGGTATCTACCTATTTAAGCGAAGGAGAGCCGACTAAGGTGCAGGGGAATGTATTAACCGTAGCTTTTCCCAAGAATTATTCTCTGCATAAAGAATCTTTGGAGAGGAAAGAAAATAAGGCGATAATTGAGAAGGCTGCTTCTGAATTATGCAATACGGATTTAAGGGTAAATTTTATTTTAGTTGCGCAGACAAAGCATGAACAGGATGCGCACGGAAACCCTTTTATCAAGTCTGCGTTAGAGATGTTTGGAGGAAGGGTGGTCAGGGAAGGTTAATGGCCAATTATACCGCTTCTATAGAGAAATTACTTGAATGTTTAATTAAGCTTCCGGGTGTGGGCAGGCGCAGCGCGGAACGCATCGTAGCGCACGTTTTAGGCGCTTCCAAAGATGAGATCAGGGTTTTATCCGAATCGCTGAATAAAGTAAAAGAAAGCGTGCGTTCTTGTCAAATCTGCAATAATCTAAGCGAAGAAGAAACCTGCAGAATTTGCCAGGATCTGCGCAGGCAGAAGGATATTGTTTGCGTAGTTGAAAAACCCAGCGATGTCACAGCAATTGAAAAGGCAGGGAACTTCCCGGGGGTTTATCATGTACTACTGGGTTCGATATCTCCTTTGGAGGGAAGAGGGCCTGGCGATTTAAAAATTGATGGTCTTATCCAGAGGGCAGGAGAGGGCACTATTAAGGAAATAATTATTGCTACCGATGCTGATACCGAGGGCGAGACAACTGCCATTTATCTTACTAAGTTACTTAAGCCTTTAGGCGTACATTTAAGCCGTATTGGACTGGGGATCCCGGTAGGTTCAAACCTGGAATATGCGGATGCTACTACCCTTTCAAAATCTTTAGAATCTCGCCGCACAATCTAATCCATGATTAATATTATTAACCTTTCTAAGAATTACGGGGCCAAAGTTCTCTTTAAGGACATCTCCCTTAATATAAACCAGGGGGAGAAGATCGGGCTCATTGGGCCAAACGGCACAGGCAAGAGTACATTATTTTCCCTGATTTTACAGGAGACCGAGCCGTCCAGCGGAGAGGTGCGGGTAAATAAAGGTGTGCATATTGGTTACCTTCCTCAAGAAGCAAGCTTTAAGTCAGAGCATACCGTGCTTGCAGAGTTAACCGAGGGCGATGAGCGGATAATGCGGCTAAAACAGGAAAAAGAAAGGCTTGAGCATAAGAATGATGCTGGCTCAAAACATTACGGTGAAGTTTTGCATGAGCTGGAAACCTTGGGTTTCTTTGAGCTGGAGCATAAAGCCAAGAAGATACTCTCCGGGTTAGGCTTTAAGGAAAGAGATTTTAGCCGTGCAATAAACCAAATGAGCGGTGGTTGGCAGATGCGCGCCCTTTTAGGCAAGTTGCTTACCTATCATTATGATTTATTATTGCTTGATGAACCGACCAATTATTTAGACCTAAACGCCGCCTTATGGTTAAAAGATTACCTGGCGGATTTCCAGGGGACATTTATTATGATATCCCATGATAAGGCCTTCCTGACCGATGTTACCAATTACACGTTTATCTTGGAGAACGGGTCAATCTCAAAGGTGCATGGTAATTACGAGCATTATGAAGAGATAAAAGCGCAGAAGCGTATTCATCTGATCAAGCAATTCAAAGAGCAAGACAAAAAGATAAAACAGCTAGATAAGTTTGTAGCCAGATTTCACGCTCAGCCGAATAAAGCAGCTTCTGTGAGGGCTAAGCGCCGGGTTCTAGAAAGGATGGAGGGAGAAAAGATTGTTATCCCCCCTGATCCTCGTGAAAGCATCGGAAACTTTTCTTTTCCGCAGACGCGCAGGTCCGGGCACCGCGTGATTAACTTAGGGGCGGTTTCCAAGGCTTACGGAGATATCCAGGTTTATGATGGGTTAGATTTTGAAATAACTCAAGGAGAGAAAGCGGTGCTTGCCGGAGAAAATGGCGCAGGAAAATCTACCCTTTTAAAGATTCTGGCAGGAATTGTTAATATAGATAAGGGAAACAGGGTCGTTGGTCATAATGTGGATATCGGTTACTTTTCGCAGACGCGCACAGACGTTTTAAATATTGAAAACACTGTTTTGCAGGAGGCATATTCGGCTGCCCCGGGCTATATGGCAGAGGAAACAATCAGGACCATACTCGGCGCATTCTTATTTACCGGCGATGATGCTGAAAAGAAGGTAAAGGTACTTTCCGGAGGAGAAAAGAGCAGGCTTATCCTGGCAAAGCTTTTGATTGATCCGCCAAATTTCCTGCTTTTAGATGAACCGACTACGCATTTGGATGTAGATGCTGTCGAGGCATTGGTAAGAGCGCTTCAAAATTATGAGGGTACGATTGTTTTTATCAGCCACGATATCTATTTTGTGCGTTCGGTGGCGAATAATGTTTTTGAGGTTAAGGCAGGCAGGATCAGAAAATTTCCCGGAAGCTTTGATTATTACCTTGAAAAACGACAGACCCTGACGGATGCGGTTATTGAACGTAAGCCCAGGGCTACGCTAGTTAAGCAGGTTGATGAAGCTAAAGAAAAAGCCAAGGAAGAGGAGCGCAAGAAAAAAGAAGAAGAAAGAAGCCGTAAATCCCATAATTCTATTATCCGCGATAAAATTAATAAATTTCTTAAAAAGAAAGAAGTTTTAGAGATTGAGAGCTATGCCAAGGCGCGCGCCTTATCTAATCCGCATTTCTACCGCGATGAAGAGACGGCTAAGGAGTATGGCCGGCGCATGAAGGAGATCGAGAAGCTTATTCAAGGGATTGAAGCTGATATAAAAGCTCTTGAAAGCCAGATTATCTAGTGTTAAAATACTACCCACAATTCCCCCTTAGCTCAGTTGGTAGAGCGAGAGACTGTTAATCTCCAGGTCCTAGGTTCGAGTCCTAGAGGGGGAGCCAATCTTCAGAAGGGCTTATTTTTGCGACGAGGTCGTAAGGATAAACCCTTTTCATTGTTAGGTTTCTGTCTTTCAGGACGAAGTTCGAGCCGAGATTTTTCAAAAATGCGCGCTTGGCGCTGGGGT
>Ga0233421_10000304_pt1 | contig 21961 bp, 53 predicted proteins | sample Watercolumn_Mata_3_FD_182725 | JGI IMG/M metagenome (GOLD analysis project Ga0233421, IMG submission 182725) | Freshwater microbial communities from Lake Matano, South Sulawesi, Indonesia - Watercolumn_Matano_2014_107_MG | ecosystem: Environmental > Aquatic > Freshwater > Lake | place... | reverse complement strand
TATTATTTTTCTTTGATTTTATTTTCCCAAAAAATTTCACTTAAAACTCCTCAAGAGGAGTAGAAAAAACTAAGAATAAATAAAATCTACTATCTCTTGGGCTTTTTTAACCACATAGATGAAGGGATCTTCATCTTTCCAGGCATTTGCAAGATATTCAGGAGTCACAATTGCTATGGTATTCAATAAACTAGTTGTATTGCTCAAGGCATTCTCTCGTGCCATTCTTAGATCTTTTCTTTCCCATATTGTTTGCTCTTTTTCAGTTACTTTATCTCCACTTACAAATTCACTTTCTACTTTCTGCTCCACTTTATCTATCTTTGATATGTTGTTATATTTGCCGTCTACACTCTTTTCAAAGCTTATATTTACTAGATCTCCTTTTTCAAATGTAGATAAACTCTCGTTAAAAGTGCTGTATTTCTTGTTATTAAGCGTATATACTGTCCTAGTATATGCTCCCTTACTGCTTGTGCCGTGATTTACTTCTTTATAAGTTATTCTACCTGTTTCAATTTCCATTTGTTTTTACCTCCTAGGATTTATTTTTGTATCAATATCTCTATAGTTGATACAAATATATCTTTTCCTTCTTGTGTCTTAAAGGGATCACTGCCTATTTTGATATTTGCTATTTTCTTGCCATTTCTTTGGCAGATATCTGCAAGACTAATTGCTTTGCTTGTAAATTTGCCTCTTGTTTTTATGATTACTTCATCAACTTTCTGTAACTGTATATTGATTGCTTGCATATATCTTGAAATCTCTTTTTCTCCTATTAAGATCACATTTGTGTCTGTTTTGTTTTCTTCAGTCATTTTATCCTCCTTTATTTCTTATGTCTTCCCATTTTGGTTCTGTATAATGCTAGATTTCCATTTTGATCTGGTTTACAGAAATATAGGTATCCTTTTTCTAGTTTGATATTTAAATCCAAAATTTTCTCAGCCATTTTAACCTCCTTGTTCAATTATTTCCATTTTCTTTTCTCTTATTTGCTTTTTAAGTTTTCTGATATTATCTTCAGTAATTTCTATATCAGAATTCATTTGTATTATCTGAAATCTTGCTTGTTTCATTGGTAAGTCCTCTTCTATTACTCTTTGTAATTGATCTAACTGGAGTTTAAGTGCAATAAGCTTGATTTCAAGTTCTATTACTTGCCTGTTTTTTAACTTTATATCATTTTCACTCAGATCTATTATTTTCATTTTTATCCTCCTTAGTTTTTCTTTCAATTTCAGTTTCCTGAACAAAAGAATATGTTATTAATCTTTCATGACAGATAGGGCATAAATATCTTTTCTGATGAATTATTCCATCTCCCTGTGGCTCTGCTAATTTTACCCTTTTCATTAATTTAAGCAAATAAGCTTTATGGCATGCAAAGCATCTGGATATTATTATTTCTTCTTGTTTTGTATGTTTCATATTTCTATTAGAACTTTTCGTTTCTTTTTCTTTGAAAACCAATCAAAAATAAATTTTTCTATTTTAGATCTGTTATCCTGATAATATCTCTCTAAGGCATCGCAATTATTTAATCCTCCTATTAATCCGAAATTGTTGCTTATTTCTTTTAATAATTCATTTTTTTCATCTGGCTCAAATTCACCATCTAGCCCCATATTCCAAAGTATATCCTCTATTATATTAAGCGACATTTTCAATCTCTTCTATTTCTTTCTTTTTTAACTCTTTGCTTGTTTTATATAAATCTGATTTGTAATATCTGTCTTTTATCTCAATATAGCCTTGAGATTCTAAATCTTTTAAGATATTTACTACATTTTGGATATTCTCAATCATATTGAACTTTATTTCTGTTTCAGAGCTTTCAAGTAGCTTAAGTGCCTCAGCCATTGTCCTTATTGAATCATTTTGAATTTTTATTTTTGAATTTATCTCTCTTGTTAATTCAAGAAATCTTTGTTCTGGCATGTCTTCTTTTAATTCATTAAGCCTGGTTATTATTTCTTCTCTTGATTTATTTAATATATCAATATTTTTCTTTGATTCTTCAATTAAATCAAATAATAAATTTTTATATATTTCAGAAATCTTTTTCTCTTTTCTAAGATATTGTTTTTGTAGTATTGCTCCTTTCATTATAATCCCTCTGACTGTTTGCGGTGTTATATCTAAATTTAAATCTTTTTTGACTTGTCTAGTTATTTCGGAGTAACTTATTCCGGATGAATATAAACCTGAAACTAAGTTTATAAGCTTTTCGGTTCTTGGGATTCGCCTAGTAGTTCTTTTATTATCTTGTTCTTTATTATTGTTTTCCATCTTTTATTGGGTTTATTCATATAATATATAGTTATATTAGGTGGCAACTTTATATAAACCTTTTGAATATCGCCTAAGTTTAATGTTAGCCATTTAGCATGGTTTTGGGCTGTTTCATAACTACAATTTGCCTGTTTGGCTATTTCTCCTATTGTTATTCCATTTTCCGAGTTCTTTATTATATTATAAATTATCTTCTTTTTTAATATTTCATCTTTGACTAAGAACCCTTTACCATCTACTTTATCATCTAGAGCTTTATTAAATTTAAATATATCATTAAGATAAATCCTATTTTCTCTTTTAAGAGTAAAACCTTTTTTACAATTATTACAAAATAGCCAAGTGCGAAGCCCTTTATAGATCCATGAATAGTTACAATGAGGACATGTAGCTAATATTATTTTTCGTGCCATTTAATTTAAATTTACTTGATTTATTATCTTTTCCAAATTTCCATCTGATTCAAATTTCTTAATATCTTTAAGAATGCTTTCTTGTATGGCTCCAGATGATGAATAAATAGATAACTGAAATCCTTTATACATCAGTTTTACTATATGGTCATCTTCTTCTAGATAAAATCCTTCGTGTCCTTTTAAAAAATCTGGTCTCATTTTACTGGTTTGAGTATATCCATGTTCATATTTATTTCTTTTTTTCCTTTATATTTAATTAAATAAATATCTGTTGGCACTATCCAGCAGTTTTTATATTTAATATGCAATTTTTCTTTTTTAATTGCTTTCCAAATAATATTAGAATATAATCCAAAAAATATATGGTGTATTCTTCCTACCTTAAAATATCTAAAGATTTTCAACATTTCTATGTCTTTTTTATCAGTGCTTATTAAGTTATATGTATCAAATACCCTAAATTTCTTTCCAATATCTTTTATTGGAAAATAGAAATTTCCTGTTTTTAAAATCTTAAATATTTGTTTCATTTTGATTCCTTTAATTTGATATAATAATCAAGTAATTTATTACATAATCTTTTAAATTGTTCGGTTCTATATTTTTCGAGCCATATATAAAATGTAAAAGGATTTCTATGGGCTGAAATTAATAATCTCCATTTATGGTCTTTTGGACAAAGTGTCACTCCATTGTCTATATCAAATCTGAATTCTTTGATTTCACGGGGAATTATATGATGAGCATTTAATCTCTCTATTTTGCCGCAAATTATACATTTATTTTCATCTCTTTCTTTTACTGATTTAGCCCATTCTTTGAATTTCTTATTAATTTCTCTTTTTTCAAGTTTCTTTAATTTGGCTTTTGTTATTTTTTTTATCATTTTGGTCTAATAATTTTCTTAATTCTCTTTTTGTGGTTTCCCAATTTGTTCTTATTATTTTTAACGCTTCCTGATTATCATTTTGTAAGGCATTATATATAAATTCTCTGGTTTTTTTATCATTACATTCTCCTGAGCCAAAATCATATTTCTTTCTTAATAACTTCATTTCCAGATCTGAAAAATCCTTGGCAATAATACTGGCTGCACTGACACAAGGATAAATTTCATCAGCATGAACTTCTGTTAGGATAATGCAATCTCCTTTTATATTTCTTAAATTAAGATAATTTCCTGTAGTAGAAGGCTTGGCAGTTAAACTATCGATATAAATTTTTTGAACTTTGTGTTTTTCAACTCCCCATTTGATTAATTTTGATATATAACTTGCTTCAAGTTTATTGATATTATCTGATTTGCTTATTTCGATGGCAGGTATTTTAAGTATCTTATAATCAAAACTTAAATCATTTCTTAGATATTTGGATAATTTGGAAATCTTATATTGGATTTTTTTGCTATCTTTCACACCAATATTATGCAAGTAATCCTGTTTATCTTCATCACAAATAAATCCACATAGGATTATAGATCCAATTACTGGACTTTTTCTAACCTCATCAATATCCATTATTTTCATATGAATCGGTGTTAAACCACTTTCAAATCCTTTTCAGTTATATCAAAAAGATTAATAAGAATTTCAATCTGAGCTATTTCATTTCTTCCTTCCCCAAAGCAATGACCGATTCCATCTTTCTCATCATAATATATATAATATTTAAATAAATCTATTTTCTTATTTAATTTTCTAATACATATCCATTCTTGATTGAATCCACCTTTTTTTGCTAATATTTTTATTAAATCGATTACTTCTTCCCTTATTAATTTAATCTGTCCATTTAATAAATTATTTGCTTCTTCTCTCTTTAAACTCCTTAAAGGAAATAATGGAACTATCCTAGTTGTTATTTCCTTAATATTATTAAGTTTTCCTACTTTATATTTCATTTTAAATTTTCATAAAATTTATCTATATCATTAAAAGATAATGTATTAGTATCTGCATTTAAATATTTAATAGCTATCGTAACTTTAATATCATTTATTAATTTAATAGCAATATCTTTTTTTGTTTTGATATTATTATATAAAGGCACATGCAATTTCTCATAATGATTAATTAATTCAAATAAGATTTCTTCAAATTTATCCCATCTATCTATCATACATTGGCACATTTTTTCCAATATTATTTTTATCCCCCTGTACAATTTTTACATAAACCTTTTATTATTTTTCCTTCTAAATGAGCATTGGCATAAAACTGCCTGTGAGATGAGTTCCAGATTTCTTCAATAGTTTGTTTGTTTAAATCTCCAAAGATTACTTCAGACAGACCATCCATGCAACATAGTGTAATCTGTCCTTTCCAGTTTATTGTCATTTGGGATATAGCTCTATGGCAATATCTCTTTGGATTTTTTGTTCTATAGATTTTTCCTGTAAAATTTTTATAGGGGATTATATCTATTTTTTGGTCTTTCCATATATGCTTGAAGTTTAATATCTCTTGTTCAGTTACCTCTGGGGTAACTACAAGTAATACTGAATTCGGCTTGTTTGTCTGGATCTGATACTGCCTTATCATTCTGAAAGCATAATCATAATCATTTATTCCCATTAGCTTTTTTCTAGTTTTAGAGGATGCTCCATTTAAACTAAATACCATCCTAAGATTATTTATTTTATTAAGTTCCTTGATTATCTGATTGTTAAGCAAAGAGCAATTTGTGAATACCATAATAGGCATATCAGGTAATATCTTATTAATTAGTTTAAGCCGTTCTATGAAATTGGGATCAGTAAAAGGTTCTCCAGTAAGCATTGGAATTATTAACTCTAGAGTTTTAATCTTCTTGGCGTTTTTTAATATCTTTAAAAATAACTTATCATTCATTATGCCAAATTCTTTTAGATCCTTATGGACACAAAAACTACATTTAGCATTACAAAGGTTTGTAGTTTCTATTTGTAATACTCTCAAATCTGTCATATTAATTCTCTTTGTTTTTTATCTTTTATTTCTTTTTTTATTTTAGTAGCTTGGCTATAAATTGATTTGTCATAGGGGCAAATTCCTTTTTTCTTTTTCCATTCCGAAATTCTACACATATATCTGTCTCTTTTTGAATGAGACATAAAATAATCTTTACATTTGCCTTCTATGGCATTTCTTTGGACATATTTACAGGTTTTTACGATTTTATTTCTCCTTTATCATTAATTCTTAAATAATAAGGTCTATTCTGTCCTGGAACCCATTTCGTTCGTTTCTTGTAGCATTTCTCACAAATCTTTGAATATTTGCCAGTAGGAAGAAACTTATTTCCACATCTAGTACATACTCTTTTAATAGTTGGTTTATAATCAATTGAGCTTCTTTTTACCATTTTAAATTTTTTCATTTTAAGATTTCTTGGGCTAATTTCTTTTCTATTAGCCTGATATAATCTGGATTTAATTCTATTCCTATATAGTTCCTTTTCATATGCTTAGCTACAAATAAAGTAGTTCCGCTTCCAGCAAAGGGATCTAAAACTATACCATTTTCGGGACATCCACAAAGAATACAAAATTCTACTAGATTCTTAGGAAATACTGCAAAGTGGCTTTCTGTGGAATAATCAAAAGGAAATCTAATACAATCTCCAGGATTTTTTCCTTTAGGATTACAGAACCTTTTCATATCTTGCCCGTCACATTGTTCTGTATAAGGACTGCCTTCAGTTGATTTATGCCCGTATTTTACTCTATTTAATGAAATCTCTTTATGTGGCACCCTTATAGCATCTAAATTATAATAATATTTTGGGGATTTAACAAAAAAGAAAATAAATTCTGCATTTGTGCTTAATCTATCTTGAACTGAACTAGGATATGAAGTTCCATAACTCTGTTTATTGCCCCAGTCTATAAATTGTTTTATCCAATGAATATCATTTCTAACAATTAATCCTAATTCATCTTGGCATTTAATTGTTATTCTATGAGGAATAAGAAGTTTCTGCTTGGTCTGAAGCCAGTTTGATTTATATTTTCCTCTTGTTTGAGTATGGGCTTTAGTTAAAACTCCATTACCTCTATCCAATTGCTTATGCCTTTCTAAATAATTACTTCCTTGACCGCTACCAGATTTTGTATAAAAACTATCTCCCAAATTAAGGAATATAGTGCCTTCATTTTTAATAACTCGCTTGCATTCTTTCATAATCTCAACAATATGATCTATATATTTTTGAGGGTGATCTTCCAGCCCAAGTTGCCCCTTCCAAGCACCGCATTTTGAGCAGTATCCTTCTTCTCTCTTTCTCATGTCATATCCAGACTTGGCAATTCCTTCTTTATCGAAGTCTCCACTGCCATTTCTATCCATAGGATTTTTCTTTGTTTCTAGTATAAAATTATGTTCACATTTTGGATCTTCATCCCATATAATATCATTATTATCTCCGTAATCCCTTACTCCCCAGTAAGGCGGTGAGCTAATAATACAGTCTATACTATCATTAGGAAATGTCTTTAATATTTCCAGGCAATTTCCCTGATAAATTTTGTTTATTCCCATTTTCAGACAATTTAGTTTGCTCCAATAAAGGTTTAATTCTTGATAATGCTATGTCACTCCATTTTTTATCTTTTTCAATGCATATAAATTTTCTGTTTAACCTAATGCAAGCTTCAGCAGTTACTCCAGTGCCACAAAAAGGATCTAGTATTATTTCTTCTTCCTTGCTTAGATAGGAGATTAACCAGCTAATTATTTTTAGAGGTTTTTCAGTAGGATGCCTTTCTCTTATTCTTAATGTAGGAGTAATTGGTGCTTCTTCAAAATCTTTATGCTGTCCTAGTTCATAATTAAAGACAGCATATTTTCTGGAAGTGCTAAATTTAGTAGCCCAGAAAATCTGTTCATGAGAATTCATAAAAGAGACCTTTCTTGCCATCGGACATGGATTCTTTTTAATATAGTAAAGTGGCTGTCTTGGAATAAATCCATTTTTTCTGCTCCATTCTACTAAAGGAGTTATCTTGAATTTATCGAAAAAACAAAGAAATTGTCCACCATTTCGTAATACTCTTTTTGATTCATCTAAAAATTTATAGATAAATTTCCAGTATTCTTCTTCAGAAGCAAACATATCCCAATCTCCAAACATCATTGAAATATCCTTTCCATAAAATTTTGCCCTTTTAAGCGGATTTCTTTGCCTTGCTATTTTTGCTTCTTTTGAGACCATATATGGAGGATCAGTTAAGATCATATCTATTGAATTATCTGGAATATCTTTTAAGATATTAAAGCAATCATTATTTATTATTTGATTTATCATGTTAATAATGCGAAGGAAAGTAAGTTTTTATTATAAGCAAAGGGGCAGTTTTTACAAGCAATCAACCATTCTTTACATTCTTCTAATAGTACATAACTATTTCCTTGCCTTATATAACTACAGTGTAATGGAATTTCCTCCATTTCACCTCCACATTTTTCGCATCTTATTGCTAAAATAGGACTGTGGATTATTTCTTTTAATCTTTTGATAATCTTATTATTGGCAATTCTGGCATTTATTAATCCATTTAATACTTTTAATTTCTCTTTATCTAAATAATAGATTATTTTTTGCGTTAGTTGCCCTTTTCTTAGATCTATCTTGTTAATTTTAGCAAATGATTCTATATATTCTGCTAATTTTTGAGTTTCAGATTTTATCTTTTTATTTAGATTCTTTAAATTCTGCGTTAAGATTGCCTGGCATTCTATTAGCTTTTCTTCTTCTATAGCATAATATATTATATTTGAATCCATTTTTATTGAATACTAAAAGCGACATTTTTAAGTCATTTTGAGAAGCAACGATTATAATACTTGCATCTATAACATTCCACACTTATTTTTGGCTTTATTTCAAGTGGATCAGCTTTATTCTTTATTTTCTCGTGTAAATACTCAAAATCTTGAATTGTCTGGTTATATAACTTTTTATTATATTTTATTTTAAATTCTTTTACTTGTAAATCATTTTTTCCAAGATATATTATTCTTGCTTCTGGAAGATTAGTATAATGTAAATATAGATTAGCTTGGGCTATATTCTCTTCTTTAGGAGATTGAATATAATATAAATTTGAACTGGTTTTTATTTCTATTATCTCATTATCGTTATGGGCATCTATCATTCCAGAAATAGTAAATTCAGGAAGTTCCATTTTAAACTTATGTTCTATAATATAATCTTTTAATATATTCTGCTGTAAGAATGAATGAAAAATATGACCTAGCATAAATATTCTCTTTGTTTCATCTGAGTTTGGAAGCGGATTAGTTCTTTCAAAGAAAGCAAATCTTAAGCATCTTCCTGCCTCAGAACAGTGAAAATTGTTGTTTTCTTTATTCAAGAATTCTTCTTCATTATCTTCCTGCTCTTTAAGATATTGCATTATTAATTTCTTTATTTCCATTCTTTATTTATCATTAAATTTTTTCAGGATGATTTTTATCATACTCTATGAGTGATTTTTTTAATTCTGTAAATATATTAGAAGTATATCTAGTTTTAAAGTCTCCTTTTTGATTATATTGAGCTAAACAATTTTGTATCTCAGCTCTTTCATCTTCATCACAACAATCCAATACATCAAACACTAAAAGTTTATCCGAAGGATAAAAGAATTTTCTATAATCTTCTTTAAAACTTCCACACTTCGCACAGTATAAATTAAAGCCAACTTCTCGCAAAGAATATACCCTCTTAGATTTGTAATTCATTATATAATAATCACTCTCTTCTGCTACTATGCCCCAGATAATTTTGATATAAAATAAGTTAGAGTTGCACTCCCAGCAAGTTGTGAAATCTTTAACAGTATCAAACGCATCCAGTGACACTATTTGAGAAGGTATTATCACCAATTCAAGTATTCTTTTTTCGATATTCATTTTTTATTTCATTTATTTTGTTTATATCATAAACTGGCTTATAATATTTACATTCTTTTCTGTTTACAGCATTATATGGACATTTATAAGCTCTTGATTCATAAGGAAGTATATTAATATTAGTGCAGTTCTGATTTTGGTAAAACATGCAGATATTTTTATTTAATGTTCTGATTTTTCTTCCGAAAATCATTTTAAAATTAGAATTTTGATTTGTTTTTTGTTTACAAGTTAAAGAGCAATAAGCTTTTGGATGCTTATTTATAAATATGCCTCCGCACCAAAAACATTTAAGAACATAACCAAGCTTCTTTATTCTTTTAAAATGCTGGTATTTGTTGCTAACTGGAATTCTTCCGACCATTTTTCGTTTATTGATTTATTTATCTCTTCTAAAAAATGATATAAGTAATCTTTTCTTAATACTTCTGACATTAACTCCTTTGGAGTTCTTAATTCATTAAACAAGATATAAGCATTTGATAGTTCTGTAATAAATTTCATCAATTGATCTGGATTTGAAAAATAAATGCTTCTTTTGGCATATTCTTTATTTTCATTTTCAAGAAGAAAATATACTGCTATTTTATCTTTTAAAGTATTAGTCTGGGGATAATAATAGATCTTATATCTTTGTTTGTAATTATTTATATTACCCTCAACTACTCCTTCTGAAAGCAAATCTTTTTGATATTCTGTCATTTTCCAGATTTCTTATATAGTTTAAGTGCAATTTCACAATTCTTTGGATATTTTGCTTTAAAATAGCCACTCTTTATAATTCTTTTTATTTCAAATTCATTTAAAGTAAATATTCCAACTACTTTTGGATCTGGCTCAGTTTGTTTTTTATCAAGAAAATCAAATGGAATAAAAGGATTATATACAGCTAAATGAGGAATACTTGAGATATTCCTAGTTTGACGCACTCCATTAAATATAATGTCTATTACTGAAGCAACATGAGGTCCATCTACTGTATCATCTTTATATCCCCAGTTTTCATTGGCTATATATATTAATTCTTTTAAAGTCATTTCCTTTATTACAATCCCATCATAAGTTATCATGCTTGGCTTCCTTCCTCAATTTTAAATTTAAAATTCTTTGATTTACAATATCTAATCATTTGCTCTAGTTCATTTACAGTATAACCTAAAATCCTGTCTGGCAACATTTGTAATATATCATACTTCCTATCTAAATCATTGTCTGTGATACCAAAGAAATATTTAATCCATAATTTAATTGCTTCAATGCTTAATATATATTCCTTATAAGAAAGATGCTGATTTTGATCATAAGAGAAATCTCCTAACAGTTCCCTCTTATTTATTGTTTCAATCCATTTCCTTGCTTCAATTTTTAAAATTTTTTCTACATTAGTTCCTTCTTGATGTAATAGAAATATATCTTTAAGAGTTCTTAATTTTGTTTCCATTTATTTAAAACTAGCCTCCATAGTTTTTACTCCATAAAATTCATCTATTAATCTTATTAATTCTTTTGCTTCATTTATTGCCCGCTTTTTATCTTCTAAAGTTGGCTTTTCGTCTTTCTTCATTGGTAATCTCCAGATTAATATTTTATGCTGGAAATCTTCAAGTCGCTTTTTTAATTCTTTTGGCAAATCTTTTGGTATCTGAAGATCAAATAAATGATCTCCTGCTCCATTAAACCATGTATCTATCATAAGAACATTATATAAATGTTCATCTTTTTCGTTTAATTTCTCAAATTCTTTACCATAATCTCTCTCAGAATGGCATAAGAACAAAGCTAAGCAGTATGTTAGCCCTTTTCCAAATTCACTTGTCTCTTCTATTTCATCAGCCATTTTATTTTTAAATAAGCAGGGAAGCGTGAAAATACCCAGTTAAAGAGGTGACCAAAACTGTCGATATAATCCCGCTTACCTTTCTGCTTTGATTATTAAAATTGATGATCCATAATATTGGGGTTACCCAATTATTTATATCTAGTTTAAATATTTTTGCGAATGTTGAGTTATTTGATTTATTTAAATCACCTGTAGAATAGTCACTTTAAGGGTAAAATAAGCCCTAGGATAAATGATCTGCCTGAGATGATATATTTATCGGTGCCAGGCTTAAAATAGCTTGTTTTTGCTTTCCGTTACTATATATTTCTTCTAAATATAGCCAGTCGTTAATCCTCCTTTCAGCGGTTGAAAATGATATATCTGAATTCTTCATTAAAAATTTGACAAAGTCCATTCTTTTTACTTTGGAAAATCCTGCGAAACGATACAAGAGCTTTCTGGGCTCTGACATATCGGTTTTGATATAAATATCTATCTGTTTTTTCCAGTCAATATTATCCTTTATTGCAGCTTGATATATTTTGAAACATTTGTCTTGAGTTCTAAGATTATAGGCATTAGCTCCGAGAATATTAAAATTATCAATTAAGTATTTGGTAACTTCTTTTTGTTCATTATTTGAACAAATTAGAAACATTAGATTGGTTAAATCCGCATAGCTTAGATTAAAATCAATATAAATGCCACGACTGAACAAGGATTCAAGATCTTCTTTATATCTTTTGCTTATATCATTTACTTCCAAGATCACTTTTCCGATAAATTCAAAATCTGGTTCAACTCCATTATGCTCAGCATAAGTATGCCTGCTTATAATCCTATGCGGCACATTTTCAGTTATTGCCTTTAAAGTATCTATAAATGATATTTTTCTTAGTAATTTAGATATATCCCTGAATACTATAATTTTTCCATTATTCTCTTGTAAATAAGAAAAGAACTTTGGCTCACTTTGTTCTCCTCTAAATACTACATAGTCTGCATTAATCTCATTTAAAGCATTATCAACAGAGAATGATTTTCCAGTGCCTGCCTTACCGCAGATAAAAAGACCATTAAAATATCCTTCATTTAGGAGCTTAACTGCCCTGTTAATTGACTCATAATATTTACTAATTTCTGTATTTATCATCTTAATTTAAAAAATGATTTCTAGAAAGATTGCTAATTTAATAATCCCTATGCCCCCATTTAGTATATCGCCTGTTATTATTCTTGGTAATCTCTTTGGTCTGGCATTGAAGGCATTTGACTACTGTTCTTCTCATTCCATTTTTAGGGCTGTAATGCTTTCTTACAGAATGATCTGTAATCTCATTACATAAAAGACATTGTTTTTCTATATACCCGAAACCCATTTTAGGCAAAATTAATCTTTAATTTAGTTTTTAATTCTTTCTTTTCATATTCCCTTAATATATCCCTGTGATTATCATAAAGCCATTTCATTATTCTTATATAATTTTCATTCATTATATTGGCTAATTTTGCTAGTTCCTGCTTGGTAAAAGAATCTGCTAATTTATCTAAGCTTGGTTTATCTGCCATTTTATATATAATAGTGTAATTTAGATGACAAGAAGTTAAATATTTTTTGGTTCATCTTGGAAACCGAAGATTATGCCACAGCAGCAATCTCTGGCTTGTTTCATTAATTCTTCATCACATTCAGCTTCTTCAGTTTGGATATTCATTTCTTTAATTGATTCTATCCAGTTAGTAGTATTATCTATAATATCATTATTTCCAATGTTGAGAGTAAAGAATCCTTTTTCTTTATTTACTTTTATAACCGCATCATTGTCTCCAAGTCCAGCACAGGCTTTTAAAATGCTATTAGGGTAAATTTCATATCTCATTCTTTTTTGGATTTCTCCATATATCTCCATAGCTTGTTCTTGAGTTATCAAACCTTTGTTTCTTTTATCCCAGTTTTCATTTATTTCATCATCATATTTTTTCCTGATTTCACCGCTATAAGTTAATTCGCCATTCCAGTTAGTATCATACATTTCTGCTTTTTCAAATAAAGGCACAATCTGGTTCTTGAAACCTTCATATTCCTCATTGGCACTTATCTCATTTGCTATTAACTGAAGTATCTTTTGTATTTCATCTGGCTTTACAGTATGAAATCGGAATACTGCCTCAGAACAGTTGCTAAAAAGTATTTCAGGTATCATTTTTTTCATGTATATAATTTATCTTTATTTTCTCTTTTTTTATTCCATTCATCTTCATGTAATTCATTGTGACAATTATGGCAAAGTAATAAACATTTATCTACTTCTTTAATCATTCTATTATAATTCCATTTTACTCCTGATATACCAAAATCTTTTTCTTTTGGATTTTTATGATGAAAGCAATAAACAGATAAATAGGATTTACTATACCCACATTTATTACATTTTCCTCCTTTATATTCAATTAGTTTCCTCTTTATATTAGCTTTCCGCCAATGTTTAATCTTTTTTATTCGCTCTTTTTGATATTTAGCCCATTTTATTTCGCCCATTATTTTTCTTCTATTAGATATTTGTCCTTTTTTCCTTCCTTTATAATTTCCTTTTTTCATATTATATTACCCATTCTAATTTCCTCTTGAATTATTTAGCATATAATATAATGCAAACTAGATGACAAGATCACTTTAATTTTTGGCAATCTTTACATTTTCCATCTACAAAGGTTCCAGTTTTCCATTCGTAACAATTATCACATAATTCACTGTTTTCTGGTCTATTAATCCATTCATTGTATGTTTCTTCATGTCCGCCATCATGCGGATAAATTTCTGCTCCTCTACTTTCCATTTCCTGTATTAAAGGGAATAAATCTTGATCACAATCTCCTATCATGATTATTAAACCTTCGCTTCCAAATCCATCTTTTAAAATTATGGAATTAGATATATAATCTTGTTTAGGATATTTTAATTTTGGAACTGGATTTTCTATTCTTGCAAACGATACTGGCAATTCGGATTGTATATTCGGATGGTCTAGTCCAAAATTATCCCAATCAAATGAGTTATCATCCTTCCTGTAATATTTTAAGCCATAATTCTCTGCATATAATCTTTTTTCAGTATAATCTCCATTTTCTTTTGTGCTTAAATTAACACTATCTGGATCAATTAGATAGAATGTTTCATCAATCTCAACTCCAAGTTTTAGAAACTGGTTTTCTGGTTGGCTAAGTATTTCTTTAATTGCCTTTCTTATACTTTTTAGATCAAGTTCGCAATCATATCTTGCTACAAGTTCAGAACAATTAGGATTTAACATTTTTGTTCTTATATTCCTTCATTTGTTTATGGAATTTAATTCTTTCTTTTTCTTCTTCATCATATTCTTTGGTAATCTTAAATATATTATATGCCTTTAATAATTTAGAATGAATATCCATGGCTAGTTCATTATTTGAAAAGCTTAAATCAGCTACTTTAACTTGATTTTTTATCTTATAAAAGAAATTATATCCCAAAGAGAATAAAGGTATATCTTCTTTTTCTCCTATTGTGTCAATTTTTAGTTTCCATTTGTCTAGAATTGATTGTACTTTATTATCTTTGTCATAATTAAGTATATCATCAATAATTTCTTCTCTCATTCTGAATATTATTTCATTATTTCCCATTTCATCATAGAATAAGAAATCATCGTCAGAAATCGTATCATCAGTTAATGGATTTAGTTTATTTAATATGATATTTATATCTTTATCAAGCTCCGCATTTCTTTCAAAACTGGCATCTTTAAAGGCATTTCTTAATTTTATTCTATATACCATTTCGCTACAATTAGGATATATCATTTTCAGTATCTCCTGGCTCGTGTAGAACTTCTCCGCATGTATAACCTTCTTTGATCATTTTAGCAATATGCTCTCTATCTATGTCATTTAAAGGAGTATCTGAATTAAGATACCACCATCCTCTCATTTCATCTTTAGTGTATTTTGGCATTTTTCTTTAAATAAACTTTCTTTAAGTTTTGTTCCAGCTCATCATCATCTTTATAATATAAGTCCCCTGCTGGGAAACAATTTCCTATTAACTGGGTTAATCTCAAATCAGGATTATCATTCCATATTTTTTCTATTAATTCAAGTATTCTTTTTATTCTATCTGGATTTCTCATTTTAAATCCTCCTTCTTTAAATGATGTTTATGATAATTTCTATGTTTTCCATTATTTTCAAAAAGCATTAAATTCTTTACTCGATTATCTGAATGATTCTGATTTATGTGATGGACTATCTCTGTAGGTAATAAAGTCCTTCCTATATGCCTTTCCATAATTAATCTATGTTCTGCCACATATCCATTTTTATTATTAGGATGAGTTGGGCACCAAATCATAATATATCCATCCTTTTTTCTTGTTTTTCCACCTTTCCAATTTTGCCCTTTATTTCCTAAGTGAGATTTACTTCTATTATTATGTGCTTCAATTGATTTATCTTTGCTTCCTTTAGGTCTACCTATTAGATAATCTATTTTAGGTCTTTTTATCTTTGCTAATGGAACACTTCCTACTTTATCTGGTTCAATTGGCATTTTTTAATTCCTTTTCAGTAATATTAAAAAAGTGTTTTATCCATTCTATTCTTGCATTTTCCTCTCGTAAATGTTCATTACATTGTTCCTTAAATCCTTTCTCTGTTAAACTATTAGTTTTTCTTAATCTTTTTGTTTCACTTTTTATTGTTTCCATATCTTGCTTTATCCATTTGATTGCCTCTTCCTTTAAATCCTTATAAGAAATAGTTCCATAATTATCTGGAACAAATCCTTCATTTAAGATTAATTCTTTTGTAGTTTTAAGTTTTGTTTTCATGTTTCTCCTTCAAATACGATACATCCTATTTCTTCTACCGCTTTTTCAGCAGAATAATATTCATCTTTATAATATCTATCCATTATATCTTTTATCTTAATAATTGATAACATTGATCTTAGTTTTTCTATCTCTTTTTTTAAGCAATCATTCTTTACCTCTTGAAATTCATTTTTTTCCTTTGGATAAATACTTTTTTCAAGTTCTTCAATTTCTTTTAGTATTTCTTGTTCTGTCATTTTTTAGGTATGCTTGCTCCTTGTTTTCTTAATCGTTTCATATATTCTTTTGCTCCTTTAATAAATACTTCTTCAGTGAAATCTCCTTCACAATGAACATCAAATTCCAGATTTTCAAATATATCTGCTATTTCTTCTTCATTAAGATTATATGTTCCCATTATACATTTAAATAAGGACATTTAAATCTCTCTTCAATTTTTATCTCTTTTATTTGTAATAAATCTTCTGGTTTTTCAAGTTTAAGAATTGCCTTATCTGGATTGTCAAAAGAGCATCCACAAATATATCCACTTTCATCTATTGAAATAATATCCTGCCCGTAATGGCATGGCTTGCTCCAATCTGTATAACCTTGTTCTAGTATCATTTTACTCAAATCATCTGTATAGAAATTTTCATATATAGATGTTAGGTATTCATAAGCTAATCTATTATTCTTTATATCTGGACCTTTAATATTCTTTGGGTAAAGGGCAAATACTCTATCTATTTTTACTATCTTAAATAACCAAGACACTAATACAGCTAATTTTAAACCTTGCATATTTCCTTTATTCTGATATAAGTATTCTTCTACCAATAAATTACATCCAATCTGGCAAGTAGTTAGTTTTTTAATCCTTTGGACTAATTTTTTATAATTTTCTGTATCCTGAGCATTCCTGATTTTTTCACTATCAAAACTTATTGATACCATAGTTATATCACTTAGAACACTTTGGAGTTCATTATCTTTCATTTCCATTAATTTTTTACCATTGGTTGTGACATTACATATTAGGTTGTTATCCTTACAAGTTTTAGCGAATTTAGACACAAAGGCACTATCCATAAAAGGTTCACCATTCGAACCGCATGCCAATTGATCTGTTAGTTGAGCCATATAAGGAATTAGTTCATACCAGAAATCTAAAGGTTTTGTATCCTTGGTGACCTCTTTTTTCTTATAGCAAAATGAGCAACTTCTATCGCACCCGCCAGTATAAGGATGACATGCTATAACCTTATATTTTTTTTCCATTAAATTGCTCCTTTTTCTCTTAACTGCATTAACTGGAAATTTGTGGCTCCAAGAGTTCTTCCAAGATTCTTTGCTATAATGCTTAATGGAATGCCCTGTTTATGTGACTTAACAAGCAACTGCTTATCTAAATCGCTCCAATGACTAAACTTTATTCTCCTGCGTCTCTGGTGTGCTGTAACTGGCTCTTTCGCAACTTGAACTATCTTACTTATAGCAGTTATCGTATTGTTGTCGCTTAGTAGTCCTTCACTGTTCAAATCTAGGATTTGCCTTATCTTTTCATATCTTTTCATTTTTTACCTCCTAATCATCATATTCCTTACTTAGATTATGCTCAATTGCAAATGCATCCATTTCCTCTGGATGATTATATGGAAAATCTCCTTTTACTGTCAAAGTTTTCACTCCCCATACAGTATTATTATCAATGCTAGTTTCATATACTAGTTCATGGAAGTCATTTTCTATATCACTAATTTTCCTGTTTTTTACTATAAGTGGTTGCGTAATAGTGCCATCTTCGTCTTTATTTTGGTTATCTATTATCCACTTCATTAGTTTTACTTGTAATTTCTTTATCTCAGATTCTGAAAGATGATTTACATTTAATCTGACAGTTGCTTCACTACAATTCGGATACAATATTTTTTCCATGTTAAATAGTTTATACTGAATTTTTGATTATTTCAAGAATTTTCTCTTTTAATTCCTTAATCAGTGCATTAACTGCTTCTGACTTATTTTTATATTTCTTAGCACTTTTATACATTCCAAGAATCTTCTCAGATTCCTCATCAAAATTTACTAGATATTTCATTTAATATTAACCTATCCAACATAATTGCCTAATTGTTTTTCTGGAGTGTTACTTTTGGTAGCTAATCCCTGGCTAAATGCCGCATTCAGATTTAGTGTCTTTATCTTTTCCAATACTGCAATAATTACAGTAGGGCTTAACCTGCTTGAAGCTAATACTATATGCAAGAATGTTTCAGCTAAAAATGCTCTTACCTGAGCTGGTTGCTTTTCAAAGATTGTCATTAACTTCTTGATATCCTTGTCATTCTTGTTCAATAAGTTCACTGTCTGTTGCAAATATTTTTGCTCATCTTTGGCAGTTATGTCATTTAGGGCTATTTTGTCCTTCAGATCCATTCAATCCTTCCTTAGCCTTCCTTTTTGCCCGCTTTGTTGATTTCTTCAGTAGGGCTTCTCTTAATGATTCCATTTTAACTATTAAATAAATATTTAGCAAGTGATTTAACCAGATTTAAAAAACTCTATTCTAAAACATGATATTTTCGTTTAACTGGTTTCATAATATAGTGTAAAATAGATGACAAGATTATTTAAAAAAATTCTCCGCAATATTAATGTCTATAATCTAACTATCTTTTAGTATTAAAATATACTTTTTTCCAGGATCTTCAATTTCATCATCTATTATTTTCTTTTTGCTGGATAACCTCCTTATTAAGTATTAAAGAAACAGGCAAGTAACCAACACCTCTAACAAAATAGTCTAATGAAACCTTAAATTCTCCTTTTTCTTCTAGTTCATTTACTGCATCTGTTCCAATATTATAAATAGCATCATTATCAAAATACCATTCTATAAATTCTTTTTTATCTATAAATAAAACTGGTTTTTTCATTTCTAAAACATCTGAGGCACATTATAATCTATTACAATATAGTTATTAATCTTTTCTCCTTTAAAAGCTTTGACTATCTGGTTACAAATAATACTAGCGATTCCCATAACTGGATAAACTACCCTGTTAGCAGTGCATCTTTCCTGAACTGCCTCTTTTTGAGTAAATAAACTCTTTTCATAATTAGAAATCTCTTTTTTCTTTGTCATATCCACTGAATAAACCTGACCCTGTAATCCGCTCATTCTGGCATCTATAAACAATTGGACTTTTCCATTCTTACAGGCATTAAATATCTCTTTTCTCACATCCATGCTATCAACACAACTTAATACTATCTGGGTTCCTTCTACTTCATTGGATGCAAATTTATATGTTCCGCTATATACATTTGCCTGATCATTAAAATCAAGAATAATTCCTTTTACGACATCAGTTTTATACCTCTGTGTATCTTTAATCCCAAAAAACTGATTTAGAACATTATGCTCTTCTATTTTATCTGGATCAATTAACCTGAACTTCATTATGCCTAATTTAGCCAATCCGACTGCTGTAAAGCTTCCAACTGCCCCACAGCCTACTATTAAGATTGTATTATCCTTGAATTCCTTTGGATTAAATATTCCTATTTGTTTAGTGTATTTCATTCTTCTATAGAATCTAAATAATATTCTATTAACTTCCTCATTGCTTTATATGCCTCTTCATAAAGTGGTTCTTTTTTACCTTCTAATCTAATATTTTCCAATATATCTTTTACGGTAATTTCTCCTAATTTTGCATTTTTTAGTTTCATTTTTTTTTTCTTCCGTTACTTCTACAGTTTCATATTCACTATAGCTACATGAAGGGCATACTCTATTTCTTGGATCGTCTTTTCTAATAACTCCACAATTTTTGCATATTGCGACTTTCATCCTACTCCTGCTGGATATTTTGCTATATCTTCTATTTTAGAATTAGGTATAGTTATAATTTTACCATTTTTGTCTATTGTCTGATTTTTATTAAAGATTATGTTGTTAGGAATATCTACATTTGGATTAGAATTTAAATCCTCGTTGAATTTGATATCTTTAACTTTTTTTCTTATCTCTTTTACGATATTCTTTTTGTTTATCTTAAATTTATCATCTTCAAATTCCATATTTAAGTCATCTAAGGATAAGTAGTTGTTATTCCTGTCCTTTATATCAATCCTGTTCCTGCTGTGAATCTTCGATCTTCCGAATAATCCTCTTTTTGATACTACAATTCCAACACAGATGTTTGAAAACTCGCATAATCTTTTGAAAGTATCATCATCAGTTCCAGACCAGAATGCCCCCATACAGGAATGGCTATGCCACCAGCCTATTATACTTTCTAGAAATTTTGTACTTGCTTCTTTAGTTATATCCATAAGTGCTTTGTCATCTATTTCGAAGCTTCCGCCTGATTTTTCCTGACTTAATATCACTGCGTCTTTGATTATAATACTGCCATCTTTGATGCTACCACAAAGAAGCCCGCCTATTTCACTATTCCCAACTTGAATGGCATATTCCTTAATTTTAGATTGTGCCTTATTTTTTATTATTAATCCCATTTTTACAGTGTCTTTTGTTTATTTTCAATTAAATCTATCGCAAGTTTTACAAGCCAGTAATAATCTTTATGATATTTTATAATTTCTATTTGTTCTTTAATATTGCCCCAGCAAATCTCTTCTGTACATTCATCATTATCATTTGTCCATACATGCTGAGCAATATGACCTTCATCATATAATTTTCTTATTCTTATATTAATTTTTCTTCTTTTTGGTGTTTTTGATACTGTTAATATGAATACTCCACTATATTTAGATGGATAAGTAATAATCTCATTTGTGGTTATAACTAGACCTCCAAATATTTTCTTTTTTATTGAATTTATTCTAGGGTCTAATTTAAGTTCTTTAATTGCCTCATCTAAACTCATAGGTTCTGCATAATCATCTCTGTGTCTTAAAAATTCCATTTTAGTATATTATATTATTATAAATTATAATAATAAAAAATCAAAAAAAAAGAATAGATGCTTATCTAGCACCTGCTACTTTTGTGGTTACAGCTATCTTGCTGAAATCATAGGCATGGTCTTTCAAAGAGATGCTTTCCCAAGTTCTACCCTTATTTCTTATACCTTCGAGTTTTAGTTCCTCGTCATCTGTAGGTATGTCGGCGTTCTTGAGGGCAGTAGCAATACTGTCTTTCCTAGTTACTGCTATGAAAATAGGCTTAGAACCTATTTTTCTTATCTCTAAGAGCTTACCTCTCAGTCCAGCGTGTTGTCTGTCTGAAACCTTTGTTATAGTGGCTTTTATATTAGGCATTTTCAGTTCCTCCTTTTGTATTTTCTATTATAGCATTCCCAAGGAAAGAATAAAATTTTAAGTTTCTTTCAATAAATCTTGGATATGGCTCATTATTGATTATCTTTTTCACTATATTTACTATCTCGCTTGCTTCATTAACTGTGGCATAGATTATTGCCTTTTCCCCGCAGGGCAAATCAACAAATTCTCCTTCAAATGATCCCTCATAATTTTTGCATTCTTCTTCATTGTTGCAATTTACCACCTGAATTTCCCACGCCTCAGCACCCATTCTGGCATCGATTATTTTAACAGGCAGCCCTTTTACTTTTTCGTAAATCTCTTTTCTGGATTCAATTGAATCTACCAAATTAAAAATAATAGTATTTCCAGTTAGCTAAAATT
>Ga0233421_10000301_pt1 | contig 22066 bp, 16 predicted proteins | sample Watercolumn_Mata_3_FD_182725 | JGI IMG/M metagenome (GOLD analysis project Ga0233421, IMG submission 182725) | Freshwater microbial communities from Lake Matano, South Sulawesi, Indonesia - Watercolumn_Matano_2014_107_MG | ecosystem: Environmental > Aquatic > Freshwater > Lake | place... | reverse complement strand
GCCGGTAGGTTTTCGAAATTCGGGATGGGGGAACTGATGTTGAGTTTGTCGGTTGCCATGGCAATATAAAATTACTAAAGAGTAGGGGATCGTGGAATGCGGATTGATTGTCCGTGAAGACTAACGCTGTGTCTCTCCTTCTACGGTCCGGTTTTCGATGCCCAGATACTCCTCGATCTTCCTTTCGAGAAATCGGGCTTTGTCCGGTTCGTCGAGATTGCTGATGAGACGCACTTTCTTGTCGTCTCGTGTGATCATGCTGAGCTGGTAGCGCACGCGCGTGCCGTTGCGGGAACGCGCAACGCGTTCTTCAGTGAACAGTTGAGTCACGTCGTTGGAAGCAACCGTCCGGTTGCCGGGCCAGTAGAGCGGAGCGTGCTGAATAGTGAGTTTTCCCTGACCTACCGTGACTGTAGTCCTATTCAGAAATCCGGCGACCGCAGTGTAGGTGATTCCAACCCCAATAGCGAGGTGAATCAGAGGGAATACAAACATGATCCACGGAGCGTTCGACGTGAACGCCATTGTATACCAGAAGACAAGGAAGGCATCCCAAATGAGGCTGAAGAAGGCCAAAAAAATGTACTGGGCTGAGAACCACCGGTACGTAATCTGCAGCCCCATGGCGCCCTGCTCGACGGTGAATGATTCAGGCCGGGGTGTTCGAAGAGGAGTCTGATTTTCCATAGTGTTGGGAGAGGACCATCATTCTGGGTATGCCTGGGCAGATGACGGTCCTCAGCGTTGTGTTAGAGGGTACCCGGCTTGATGGGGAGCCGCCGGATACGTTTGCCGGTTGCCGCGAAAATTGCGTTACAGAGTGCAGGGGCAACAGGCGGTAGACCGGGCTCGCCGATTCCGCCAACTGGCTCAGTGCTGGGAATGATGTGAGTCTCGATCTTCGGCATCTCGTCGATCGTGAGAACACGGTAGGTGTCGAAATTGTCCTGTTCGACCCGACCCCTGGCCACGGTGATCTCATCTTTCAGAATAGAACTGAGGGAGTACACGATGCCGCCCTCCACCTGTGCCTCGAGCGTGTCAGGATTCACGACCGGTCCGCAATCGACCGCGGCAACAATTCTGTGAATCTTGACCTTGCCATTCTTATCCACGGAGACTTCAAAGACCTCAGCCACTGAACTGCCGAAGCTCTCGACGGCGGCGATGCCGCGACCGACACCTGGCGGAAGCGGTTTGCCCCATCCCGACTTCTCAGCTGCCACTTCGAGCGCCCTGCGCAATCGTGCGGAGCCGGCCAGGAGATGCTTTCGATAGACGAATGGATCTTTGCCTGCGGCGTATGCGAGTTCATCGACAAATGATTCTACAATGAAACCATTCTGCGATGGTCCGACTGAGCGCCACGCGCCGATGGGTACACCAACATCCTTGATGTGCGAGTCGACCCTGAAGTTGGGGATTCTGTAAGGGGGAGTGGATCCTCCCGTCACAAGGCCGCGTGATCCGGGACCAGCGATGCGATGCAGCCAGGCAATCGGCCAGCCATCCTTGTCGAGTCCGGCTCTCAGGACATTATACGTGCATGGCCGGTACCAATCGTGCGTGATGTCATCTTCACGTGTCCACACAACGGAGACAGGAGCTCCAACGGCTTTTGAGACCCTCACCGCGTCGTTGGAATAGTCGGTTTGCAGGCGTCGTCCGAACCCGCCGCCGAGAAGCGTGACGTTCACTTTCACTCTGTCGATCGGGAGACTGAGAATGCGCGCTGCGTCACTCTGAACCTGTTGAGCAGACTGAGTGGGCGCCCAGATTTCGCATCGGTCGCTTCTCACGTCGGCCAGGCAATTCATCGGCTCCATTGTTGCGTGCGCAATGAGGGGCGCGTAGTAGATGGCCTCGACCCTCTTTGGAGCACTGGTGATGACAGTCTCTGCATCCCCCGCATAGTCATCAACAGAACCCGGGGTGGCTGCAGCATCTTCAAGCGATTTCCAGATCGCAGCGCTGTTCTGGTTTGCGAAGGGTCCCTCGTCCCAACGGACCGATAACGCTTTCCGGCCCTTGAAGGCGGCCCACGTCGATGTTGCTACAACGGCGACGCTGGAATCGATCTGGACGATCTCGCGCACACCGGGCACTGCTTTTGCGTTCGCCGCGTCGAAGCTCGCGACCTTTCCGCCAAATACCGGGCATCGCTCGATTGATTCGAACAGCATGCCGGGGACACGAATGTCAATACCATACTTCGCGGTTCCGTTGACTTTTGAAGGAGTGTCAAGTTTCTTGAACCGCTTGCCAAGGATCTTGAAGTCCTTCGGATCCTTCAGACGAAGCGCGTTCGGCACGTTCATCGTGGCAGCTCGAGAGGCCAACTCGCCGTACGTGAGCTTCTTTCCCGAGGCATGGACCACGGTACTATTTTCTGCTTTGCACGTTGCAGGGTCCACGCCCCATGTCCGTGCTGCAGCGGCGATGAGCAGCTCACGTGCCGCGGCGCCGGCGTTCCGCAGTGTCTGCCACGATCCGCGAACGCTGAAGCTTCCACCTGTCTGCATGCTTCCGTATTTTGTCGGGTGTGAAACTGCCTGCTCGATGCGGATATCCTTCCAGTTTGCTTCGAGTTCTTCGGCGACGATCATTGGCATCGAGGTCAGCACTCCCTGACCCATTTCGGACCTGGCAACGGTGACGGTGATGCTGCCATCTCGGTCGATTCTCAGCCACGCATTCGGGGCAAAGGATGAGGGATCGGCGTTGAGGTCAGCTGGTTCAGCCTTCGACGGCAGGTAGAATCCGAGAAGAAGACCGGCACCTGCAGTCCCGGAAACCTTGAAGAAATCGCGGCGCGAGAGGTTTGTCTGCATATTCATGACTTGCCTCCTTTCTGTGAAGCCGCCAAATGGATCGCACGCCGGATCCTCGGGTAGGTTCCGCATCGGCACAGAATGCCCTGCATCGCGCCATCGATCTGTTCGTCAGTGGGATTTGGATGTGCCCGAAGGAGCGCTGCCGCCGCCATGATCTGGCCGGAATGACAGTATCCGCATTGGGGAACGTCTTCTTCGATCCACGCCTTTTGCAGCGGATGAGATGAGTCGGCGGAGAGGCCTTCGATGGTGAGGACCGTTTTGCCTTGGCAATCGCTGACGGGAGTGACGCACGAGCGGATTGCGTCTCCGTCGAGAAGCACGGTGCAGGAGCCGCACGCAGCCACGCCACATCCAAACTTCGTGCCCGTGAGGCCGAGCGTGTCACGCAACACCCAGAGAAGTGGAGTATCCGGGCTGACCTCAACGGTTTGCTTTTTCCCATTGACAGTTAGCGTGATTGATGCCATGGGGGAGTTCCTTTCTAGATCAGAATGGGAGAGAGGTCGCACCATTCTTGTGATGACGAAGACAGCTTCAGTCCAGGAAGCTGGACTCCGCGCAATCTATTGGGACATCCAATTGCGCAAATGTAGGAAAAGGAATGACAAAAGAAAAGGAGAGTCTCGTGAAAGAGAGATGCCCGTCGTTGCCATTCAGAGAAGTCCTTGTTACCTTCAGCACATGTGCAGTTCACAGGCTATCAGGCAGACTGAACGGCGTTCGCTTTGAAGATCCACGGCCAGTTCTTTGCCTGTATTCAGCATTATTCGAGGAGGATCCCACCATGTCAGTCGTGAAGGAATTCAAGGAGTTTGCGATGCGCGGAAACGTGCTCGATCTGGCCATTGGTATTATTATAGGCGGGGCGTTTGGGAAAGTTGTCAGCTCGATGGTAAACGACGTTCTGATGCCTCCCATCGGAGTGCTTATCGGAGGGGTTGACTTCAGTACGTTCGGTTTGACACTGAAGGAGGCTGTCGGCCAGACGCCCGCGTCCATTCTCAAGTATGGCGTATTCCTCAATAATATCATCGATTTCACGATTGTCGCTTTTGCGGTGTTCATCATTGTGAAGGCGGTCAACAGGATGAAGAGGAAAGAAGTCGCGCCACCTGCAGCGCCGACGACGAAACAATGTCCGGAATGCTTCATGGTCATTCCGATTGAAGCCACGAAGTGCGGCCACTGCACAACGAAACTTTGAGTGTCGAAAAAATCATATTCAATCATCGTGAGGAGGAAGACCGATGAACAGAATAGTCCTCTTCCTGGCCCTTGCTTGTCCAGGACTTGTCGTCGCACAAACCCAAACCGAAAAACCCGTTCCGCCAGAATCGAAATGGGGATGGAAGCACTCTGTGGTTTCCGGCCTCACGCTGACTCAAGTCTCATTCAAAGACTGGGCGCAAGGTGGTGAGAATACGTTTTCCTGGACGGTTCGATTCGACGGAAAGAGTGCACTCGAAGACACGTCGTACACATGGGGCAGTTCCTTCAAAATGGTGTATGGCGTGGCGAAGATTGGCGATGAAGTTGCGCGAAAGACGGAGGATCGGCTTGAGTTTGAATCAGTCTACACCCACAAACTCGGTACGCACGTCAATCCATATATCGGCATTACCTTGAAAACTCAATTCGCCGAAGGTGTGACTCTTGACAAGACCGGGAAGGAGAAGCCCGTGTCGAAGTTCTTTGATCCCGCCTATCTGACTCAAAGTGCCGGAATCGGCTATCAACCTCTACAGCAGCTAAAGACACGCCTTGGCGTTGCCGTACGCGAAATAGTGACATCGGACTACTGGACCTATGCGAACGATCCCAGTACACCGCCAGAGCAAAGAGTAAAGACAAGGGTCGACGGAGGCTTCGAATCAATCACAGACGTAGAATGGAAGCTGGACGATAACCTGCTTTTCAGATCCAAGCTTGAGTTCTTTTCACCGATCCGGAAGCCCAGCGATGCCACCATGAGGATGGACAACACTGTGACAGCGAGCATCAACAAATACATGGTCGTGATCCTGAACCTCCTGCTCATCAACGACGAACGGGCATCGACACGACTTCAGGTCAAAGAGGTGATGTCGATCGGTCTGACCTATACCTTGTTCTAATGTGTCCGGTGTGGAAGCACCAGCTCCATGTAGAGAGCACCGGGATGTGGGTTGTCGCGGTAGGGTTCGATCGGAGAAAAACCGAGGGACTTGTAGAGTGCGATCGCTTCGGTCATGAACGGAAGCGTGTCGAGACGAATGGAACGGTATCCGATTGATTGTGCGTCCTCAATGAGCTTTGAAGCAAGGATGCGGCCAAGGTGGTGCCCTCGAAAGGCAGGACGCACGTACAGCCGTTTCATCTCACATGCCCGCTCGTCAATGCGGCGTAGGGCCACACAACCGGCAATACTCTCTCCGAGTACGCAGAGGTAGAGCCGACCGGAGGGCGGTGCGTACTCTCCTGGCAGCGTTGCCACCTCCTTGTCGAAGCTCTGAAAGCAGAGATCGATCTTGATTGCGCGTTGATACTCCCTGAACAGCTCTTTCGCCGTCTCGGTATGATCGGGTGATGTCACCAGAATGAGAAGCGGAGCAGCCATGTCGTTCGTTCGTGCCGTGACTCTTTGAGATGAAGAAGCCGATGACTCGGACGAGTGAGTCTCATCCTTCATCGGCTTCGGAACAATAGGTTCTCTCCGATTCCGGAGAGTGTTCAACTATGCCTTGTTCGCGCTGCCCAGGACGTTGACGATCTTCTTCTTGTAGAGCTCTTTGAGCTGATCGCGTGCTGGACCGAGATACTTGCGCGGATCGAACTCCGCCGGATTGTCCGCGAAGATCTTCCGAATCGCCGCCGTTACCGCAAGCCTTCCATCCGAATCGATGTTGATCTTGCACACAGCTGATGCCGCCGCCCGGCGAAGCTGTTCCTCCGGGATTCCTACCGCATCCTTCAATTTGCCGCCGGTGCTGTTGATGACCTTGACCAGGTCGGCGGGGACAGATGAAGCACCGTGAAGCACAATCGGGAAGCCCGGAATGCGCTTCTCGACTTCCTCGAGAATATCAAACCGGAGCGGCGGAGGCACGAGAATCCCGTCGGCCGTCTTTGTGCATTGTTCGGGCTTGAATTTGTTTGCACCGTGAGATGTTCCGATCGAAATTGCCAGAGAGTCAACCCCCGTCTTCTTCACGAAGTCTTCGACTTCTTCAGGTTTCGTGTAGTGAGTCGTTGCGCTCGAGACTTCGTCTTCAATGCCGGCAAGTACCCCGAGTTCGCCTTCGACCGATACATCATGTTTGTGGGCAAACTCCACCACCTGACGGGTGAGCTCGACGTTCTTGTCGTATGGATGATGCGAACCGTCGATCATGACGGACGAAAAGCCCGACTCGACACAGGATTTGCACAGTTCAAGTGTGTCACCATGGTCAAGGTGCAGGACAATCGGGACGGGATAACCCAGTTCCTTTGCGTAGTCCACGGCACCTTTCGCGAGGTGCTTCAGCAGTGTTTGATTTGCATACTTCCGCGCGCCGCTTGAGACCTGCAGAATCACGGGCGACTTTGTCTCCACGCATGCCCCGATAATTGCCTGCAACTGTTCGAGGTTGTTGAAATTGAAGGCCGGAATGGCATATCCGCCCTTGACGGCTTTTTGAAACAGCTCTTTTGAGTTGACGAGTCCGAGTTCTTTATAGTGAGTCATTTCAGTCCGGCTTTCTGTTGATCATGTGTACGTTGTATGCGGTCGATCCAAGATACAAGATTGTCGGGAAGAATGCCACTTCAGGGAAATGTGCGGAATCGAGTCGACGGCACGCACATTCGCAGCATAACGTAGCAAATGCGCGCTCCTGAAACCCGGCAAAAACCCAGCTCGTTATGTTTCATCAGGTGACGGGAGATTCTTGTACCACGTGAAGTAGAGCGCGATTGCGGTCACAACGCAGATCCCGCACCAGATCCACACCTGGCTCCACTGCCGCAGAAACATGTAGAAAGGAATAATACCCAACGTCAGCTGAAAGAGCGAGGCAATGAGTCCGTTGAGCATGTCGATTCGCGGCATTGCATCGTTTTGCGGCACCAGACCCCGTCGCTCGGCCTCGAGACGAATCGGTCTCCAGAATCCGAATGGACGCACGCGCGCATAGAACTTCACGAGGATCTCTGTGTCCGCGGGTTTGGTTAAGAACGTGATGATGATGGTCAGGACAAACGATGCTACGGTGCAGAAGCCGATGGAAGTGTGAATAGGCCAGGAGGGAAACAGGAGCTTCTGCACGAGCGCAATCGCGCCGGTGCCAATCATGCTCCACACGAATGCCTTTGAACCAAACCGCCACCAGTGCCAGCGCATCGTTCCTGGAAGCAGGATCATCGTCAGGATCACGAAGATCATGAGTTCCCAGATGGAGATAATCTGATCGTACAGGAAGCTGAACGAAAACGAGAATGCTACGGTGACAAGAGAGGCCGCCATACCGAGACGGACGAGATTCTTTTCGGTCATGTTCTTCGCGAAGTAACGCTTGAGGAAGTCGTTCAGAATGACGGAGCTGGTGACATTGACCATTGCGCTGATCGTGGACATGAGGGCGGCCAGAAGTGCAGCCATGAAGAGTCCTGAAAGACCGACAGGGAGTTGCTTCATCACCAACGGCATGATCTTCTCTGCGTCGAAATCCGCGGCGGAACCGAGGTAGTAGATGCCGAGGAAGAGGAATGAACCGGAAAGGAACCACCGTAGCGTATGGCCGATCGTCCACATACCCGCTGCAAGCGACGCTTCACGGGGACTTTTCGTTGTCAGGAAGAACGCAAAATCCCAGACGACGGGTCCGGCAAGAATTTTGAACACGAGCCAGCTCAATCCCGCGAGCATGATCGGTCCAAACCAGAAATAATGCTGGTGGCTCTCCGGAGTCTGTTGCAGGTACGATGGCCAGAGCTCCCACGTCGGCGTGAGAGTACTCCAGGCGGGGTCCTTGAGTGCGAGCAGATTTGCGGTCTCTGGTATCTGGAACACCATGATAGTCAGAAGAACAGTCCCGATGGCGATTAATGAAGTCTGGAAAATGTCCGTCAATACAACGCCGAAGAATCCGCCGACCGTGACGTAGACGCCTACGACAGCAAAGACAAGGAAGGTCGAGGTGCCCCGTGAGAAGGGGAGAAATTCTTCCGCAAATTTGCCCGTCCCGACAGCGAGGTAGACAAGATTGAAGATCATGAGGATGAGGAGGAACGTGGCTGTGGCGAGCCTGACGTGCTCTGCTTCCCGTGTCTCGCCAAAGCGCGTCACGTTCCATTCTGCGAGTGTCATCACGCCCGACCGACGGATGTATTTCGCCTGGAACGCCATGTAGAATGCCATCATAAAGAATCCCCAGAAGATATGGGTGATCCAGACAGACTTGAGTCCGACGTAGAACATCATGCCGATGATTACCATCGTTCCGCCGATGTCGATGTAGCTCGAGCAGCCGGAGAGGCCAAGCATCCACCAGCGGATGCTCCTGTCGGCAAGAAAGTACGATTCGAGTTTCCGCATGGCCTTGTGGCGCACGAGGAAACCGAGAGCGAGCGTGATGACGGTGTAGACTGCTATGATGGCGAGATCGATCGCATGGAGGTTCATGGTCTTTGCTGCGTCTATGAGGGGATGGTGCGACGGCGTGTGGTCGCCAATGTAGAAACATCTCATCCGAGATACAAGAGCATCGTGGGCGCCCGAAGCTGCCGATTGCACTCTTCTCAATGAATGAGTACTTTGGGTCGAGGTTTTCCTGTGACCAGCAGAGAACGCATCCGAAATATCATCGATGGGAAGCCAACCGACCGTTGCGGCTTCTGGTTGGGGAATCCACACCCCGATACACTGCCTCTCTACCACAAGTACTTCGGGACTTCAACCCTTGCTGAACTTCAGCTTCGAATCGGAGATGATTTTCGATGGATTACGCCTCTCTTCATTGAGTCGACCTACCGGCATCCGGAAGGAAAGGGTCTCTTCGATCTCTGGAGACACAAGAAGTCGCTCGGCGAGGCAGGTCCACTTTCGGAGTGCGAGAGTCTGCAAGAAGTCGAGGACTTCGACTGGCCGAGTGTGAAGTACATTCATGTCGATGAATGTGTTGAGCATCTCCGCTCTGCAGGCGACTACTATCGGGCAAGCGGCTTCTGGGCGGCATTCTTTCATGATGTGATGGATATCTTTGGCGTCGAGAGCTATCTGACCAAGATGTACACACATCCTGAAATCGTCCGCGCCGTCACCGATCATGTGTGCCAGGTCTACTTTGACGCCAACGAAATGCTCTTTGACAAAGCGGGTGTGGAAATCGACGGATTCTTCTTCGGAAATGATTTTGGAACTCAGAGGGATCTCATCCTTGCGCCGGAGTTGTTTGATGAGTTTGTGTATCCATGGTTCCGGCGGTTTACGGACCAGGCTCATGCGCGGGGCTATCAGGTGATCCTTCACTCATGCGGATCAATCCATCGTGTGATCGATCGCCTCATTGATGCCGGGGTCAATTGTCTCCATCCTTTGCAGGCGAGGGCGTTCGGGATGGATGCGGAGACGCTCGCACGCGATTTTGGGGGAAGGATTGCGTTTCTCGGCGGGATTGACACTCAGGACGTATTGGTGAACAAGAGTCCTGAAGAAGTAAAAACAGAAGTCAGGCGGATCAAGAGACTCCTCGGACCCAGGCTCATTGTGAGCCCGAGTCACGAAGCTCTCCTGCCCAATGTTCCGCCCGAGAACGTTGTGGCAATGGCAGAAGCGGCGCTGGAGTGAGCGGTTGAGTGTGGACGGCTCACCAGTTGAAGTCCTCAGGACTTCTCACCGGCTCTGTTTTGTCGCTGGTGTCCTGACGATGCCGGTGCTGTGGAGTGTCGGGAAGGAATTCCCGCAACCGGCTGCACTGATGTCGGATTATGAATCAGTCTCTACTATCTGCCGCCTGCTGACTGCGTACTGCCTTCTACTTTCTACTCTCCTACTTTCTACTCTCTTACTTTCTACTCTGCTACTTTCTACTCTCCTACTTTCTACTCTTATACTCTTATACTCTCTCTCCCCTCAAACCATCGCTCTTCTGAGTTTCCTCTTGAGCTTGTGAATCTCGTTTCTGATCCCTTCCAACTTCTTGTAGTCCTTCTTCTCGATCGCGGCTTCTCGTTCTCTCTTCAGAGAGTGGATCTTTGCCTTGATCTCTCCTTTGTTTTTCACGATGGTATGATGATGCGGAATCTCGACGCCGAGAGCCTTGCAGAGGATCGGCAGGAGTTGCTCTTTGTGCATCGTGCTGTGGCCCTTCAGGCTTTCGTCTTCGAGGCCGTCAGCGATGGAGCGCAACTGAATCACCGTCATCTTGTGAAGTTCTTCATAGGTATATGCCATAGTGCGTTCTCCTGGTGGGTGGTAGGCAAAATGTTGGGAAAGAAATCTAAATGGTCAACTCCTTGATGAATTGGCTACTTGACCAGCACCATTTTCTTCACGTCCGTGAATCGGTCTGTGTGCAAGCTGTAGAAATACACTCCGCTCGAAACACCTTTTGCGGTCCAGGTGAATCTGTGGACGCCGGGGCCAGCAGTCCCGTCATACAGAGTCGCGACCAGCCGCCCGAGTACATCGCAGACTCTCAGCTTCACGGCTGTTGCCTGAGGCAGGGTGAAGGAAATGACTGTACCCGCGTTGAACGGATTTGGATAGTTCTGCTCGAGCAGACACTCCGTTGGCACTGCGGTCAAACCGATTGGCCGAGCAAGTTCAGCGACAGAGGCAATCATGAGCTGGGCGGAGCGGCGAATGAGTCCCGGATGAAGCTTACTCAAACTGTCATTGGGCGTGTGATAGAAAGGATTCTTCCTTGCCCATATCTCTCCAGAGGATCCTTCGCTGATGATGATGGCGTCATAGCCAGCCGAAGTGAATGGAACGTGGTCGCTTCCGGAACTGCTGTCCGACAAATCGACCTTTGCCCCGATACCGTAGCGCTTGTTGAAGACCACCACCGAGTCCGCAAGACGGCAGTGCGTGTAGTAACTCCCAGCGATGAGTCGTGCGGTGTCACCTGTCAAAGGATAGCCGATCATGTCTGCGTTCACCACGCCGAGGAGGTCTGAATTCTGTCCTCGCGCCCTGCTCGCATAGTCGCTGCTTCCGCACAGACCGACTTCTTCTCCTGAAACAGCGATGAGCCTGATCGTTGATTCAAACTGATATCCGCCGAGAATGCGCGCTGCTTCCATGACGGCGCTCGTGCCGCTTGCATTGTCGTCAGCACCTGGACCAGCACTGACCCCGTCATAGTGCGCAATCATCAGACATTCCTTCAAAGGCGTGACCTGTCCCGGGATTGTCACAATAACATTGCGCGAGCTGTGGAACAAATCCGCGGGCAGCGACGACCAAAGGCTACTCCAAGTGGCACCCCCATCCTGGCTCGCGACAACCATTGAAGACGATCCGGAGGCGAGCAGGTATCTCCCGGAGACGCGCGAAATCCTGTACAAGGCAGGTGTGGATCCGTACCGCCCGCATGCATTGGATATTGACCATGTGCGTCCACCGTCGGACGTTTTCAGGATGGAACCGCCGGAAGCCGAAATCCAACCTGAGAGAGAGTCTGAAAAACAAACATCGTAGAATGTCCTTCCAGGAAAACTGACAGCCACATCGGTTCGCTTCGTCCAGGTTGTTCCTCCGTTTGTGCTTTGAAGAACTGTCGATCCCGACCCGACTGCCCAACCTGTTTGTACGTTCGGGAAGTCGATTCCATAGAGAATGGCATTCGTATTGGAGGCTCGGGTCGTCCAGGTTGCTCCTCCGTTAGTCGAGTGAATGATTACACCGCTGTCCCCGACTACCCAGTTCGTCGACTGATCGAGCAATTTCAGTCGTCGCAGAGTTACAGTCCTGCCCAAGGTGGCGAGAGACCAGGTTAGTCCCGCATTCGAAGTGCGGAAGATCTGTCCGCCTCCGCCTACTGCGATGCCGGTCTGTGCATCTCGAAATCCGATATCCATGATCGGTGCAGGGTTGCCGGTGGATCGGTCAGACCACGTTGCCCCGCCATCGGTCGTGCTGGCGATGGCGCCCAGGTCCCCCGCAATCCAGCCGATGCGCGAGCTCAAGAAGTCGATGCACCTCGCGGTCATAGACGTTCTCGACAAGGGATTGAGGATCTTTGTCCAGGAATGCCCACCATCTGCCGTTGAGAGACATGTCCCGGCGGACCCAACCACCCAACCCGAGTCTTTCGAAACCATATCAACGGCGAGAAGGGCTGTTGTGCCGATTATGTAGGGATCAGATTGGGCGTTGCCACCCCACCAGTTAAGTTGATTGATCATCCAATCTGCCGCTGCTTCCTGTTGAGGATTGTACTCGTAGCGGTTTCCAAATGCCTGAAGTGCCTGGATATTGGCGATGAGATTCTCCCGGGAGACAGCGTTCACCATTTGCTGGATGAGAACTCGGCGATCCGTTGTGAGCGAAAAAGGAGTCTGCGCAGAATGAAGCGGGAGCTTTTGGCTCAACAAGAACGAAGGCAGGATGAATGTAACGCAAGGGATGAGAATAGCGAACCAACGTCGGACCGTCACGACACACCTCGCTCGCAACGACTAGAAGACTGCAATTCAATGCCGGCTTGCACGATAGTAAGAAATTCCTGCTTCTCGTGCAAACGTGCCTTCCTTATCGGTAGCTCTTCAAGCGGGGCCAGAGTTCAGACATGGGGATTTTGAGTCCTCGGCAGACGAAGATCGTCAGATTTGTCTCGTACGGCATTGCGTAAGGATTGGTGTGAAATGCGACGGAGTCAACCGAGGTGTACGCATGGCCGTGTTCATGGGCATTTCCTCCGACAATGATCATGACCTCTCCGCTCCGACCACGCATCCCCCAGAGCCAGTAGTTGTTGTGTCCGGAAACAGCAGGGGGAAGGTCGTATGCCTTGCCGAAGAAATCGACAGCGCCGGCCTGCCCGTAGTTCTGTGTGTAAATGGCAGCCTTTGCCTGATCCTCAGGCGGTAGCGACTGATACACCCGGGCAACTGTTGCGGTCATGTCCCTCCAGCCGAAACGGTCGGCCATGACCTGTTGAAGCGGCGTGTCACTGTGTCGTTCGGTCTTGATCTGACTGAGACCAAGAGCCGATGAAACGCGCACATATGTCTCGACAGGAAGCACCGGCAAGAAAACAAGTGGTGTGATTATGCCGGCCATGAGCAAGAGTGCAAGGTGCGTCATTCGTAGCCATGAGAGAGATCGTTTCGTGACAAACTCTTCAAAGAGAACAGCTCCCGCCGCGAATAGCAGCGGATAGATTGGAGAGAGGTAGTACGGCTTTCCCCGTTGAATCACAAAAAGAACAAAGAGGAAAAGGTACGCTACGCCGAACAACCGGTACGTCTTCATCTCACGATGGAAGAAGAACGCGCTGAGACCCGCGATCCAGAGAGGAAGTGCGAGTGGGCCATGGAATATCGCTTGCATGACGAAGTACTCCAAAGGAGACATCGGGACATTCTTGAATTCCGTGGCGCGTCTTGAGAATTCGAGCGTTGGCCAATCGTTGATTGCCTGCCAGACGATGTTTGGGAGTGCCAGCAAGACCGCCAGTGCTCCGCCGAACCAGAGCCACTTCGAGAGAATTTGCCTCCGGTGAACACCCGCCACAAGGCCAACGACGATGGCAACGCCGAAGAAGACCATGCTGTGCTTGTTCTGCACTCCGAGTCCAGCCAGGAGACCGAATACAAGCCAGAGTTTCTGGTTGCCTGTTTTCAGAAGGCGGATGAGTGCAAGTGCCGCGCCCATCCAAAACAGCGGCTCAAAGGAGTTCATCGAATAGAAATCACCGAGGACAAAGTAAATGGGGGCTGTCAGTACGGCAAACGATGCAGTGAACTGACTTTTCGTGCCTCCGCCGAGTTCACGTGTGAGAAATCCCGTCAAGAGGACAATCGCAGCATGCGCGATCGCCGGAAGAAGTCGAATGGCAAAGAGCGAATCGCCGAAGAGCAAGCGGCTTGTCCAGAGCATAACGATGGACAGTGGCGGGTGGTCCACGTATCCCCATGCCAGATGATCTGCGCACGCGATGTAGTAAAACTCATCCCGGAAGAAATCGTAGAAGCCCAGAAGGTTTGCAATGGCATGGAGGACGAAGGCGGTGAGTGCCAGGAGCAGTGGTGTCGAGTTCTCCGGCGCCCAGGAGTGGAGGGATTTCATGACCGGTCTACCTGATATGGGTGTGGTGAGAATTCACACGCTAGTCCAATGTAGAGAACCCATGGGACAAAACAAAGCTCGTTACGGGCACGCTCATCTCTCGAAACGCCTGCACAATTGTTCTATGCTCTGTGGTAATGACTATCTCGAGGGATTGAAGAATCTTGGAGTCACACTGCCTGACGGGGAGAGAAAACCGACGAGATGGACGAAGAGTCTGAACGCTGAATCACCCTCCGCTCCTGCCGGCTGTCTTCTCCACCGGCTCCTTCCGCATCACAATCATTTCATGGTCGAATGAAAGCACGCAGCCGGAGTGCCGCGCTCATGCCACCTTGCGTGGGTCTTCAGGTTCTACCGCACGATTTCCTTTAGCGCCTTTCCGTCCACGGTCGGAGGAGGCGTGATCGCGAGAATTTTGGCAATTGTCGGTGCGACATCAACGGTGTGAACGACGCGGGAGATGTTGTTCTTCTTTATTCCCGTTCCCCAGAAGATGACCGGCACGCGCGTGTCGTACCGGTACGGCGAACCGTGACTCGTTCCTGTCATCGATGTGGTGAAGAGGCAGTACTCGCACGGTCGCATGATGAAATCCCGACCTCGCTGAGGATAATATCCCCGCTGATATGTGCCGAGATATCGGTTCGATGAGTTCCTTGCACCGAGAATCTCGCGCCTGAACACGATGTCAGCAATGCCGTCAATCTTCAGCGCCCCTTCCCGGACTTTCTTTTCGAGAGTGACCGAATCGACACCTGCCTTCGCTGCTGCCGTGTAATTGAGAAATGCGTTTCCTCTGATGATTGATTCTGTCGTTCCAAGGTCCGACTGGAGTTGTTTGTCGAGCGCGGAGACTTTTGGATAGATCTCTTCCCGGACCATGATCCGGCGTGCAGGTTTCTTTTCAATCCTGGTACGATATTCCGGCAGAGGCATGGCGGCGTGATCTGCGCTCAATGCGAGCAGGATGTTTCCGTTCCCGACAGCAAGTTCCATGTCGGTGATAAATGAACCGAGGGCTGCGTCGAGTCTCAGGAGCTGGTCGATCAGTTCGTGGCTGTTGCCTCCGAATGAGTGACCGACGTAATCCGAGCACGAGAGACTGACAATGAGGAGGTCGGTCGCGCCGCGCTGACCAAGTTTCTCCGCCTCGACGATCGCACGCGCGAAATCGAGTGTCATCAAATCGCCAAAGGGGGTGCCTGGCAGGAGCCGATTCTTCGCTTCTTGGGGAATGGGATGCGGGAACGTTGTGGAGCCTTCCCAGATCCGCTCACCCACCATCGAGTCGGGACCGTACTTCCAGTACACTGAATCCGGACGAAGTTTTTCCCATGCGTCAGGAACGTTCCTGGCGGTCCATTGGCTTTGATTGAACTTCTGAACCCAGACAGGAAGTTCCTTCACATAGTACGAAGATGTGACCATGCGGCCTGTCATGGAATCGTACCAAAAAGCTGCATCTGGATGCTTGCCACCCATGAGAATGGCCGCCCTGTCCTTGATCGACGCAGCGTAGACCTTCGAGCGAGGTGAGGACTTCTTGAGCCAGTCTCCGAGGCCGGTGACGAGAAGATTTCGAGCCGACACTCCGCCCCCGTCGCCGTTTACCGTTCCAGCCGTCGAATCGAGAACGCAGTACAGTTCTTCAAGCGATGTTGGATCGATCCACTCGTTCGAGGTGATACCGCTGCGCATTGGATACGATCCCGTGCCAAGCGTGGCATGGCCCGGCCCCGTTTCGCTCGGCGCAAAGTTCAGGTCTGCATTGGCGAAGACTGAACCTTCAGACATGAGCCGTTTCAATCCTCCCCGGAACTCAGCCCGATACCACTCAAGGTATTCGCCTTTCATCTGGTCGACGGAAATGAAGATGATGAGCTTCGGGCGCTCGGTTGACGTGAGGATCCCGGTGAAAACCGTAAGAAAGAATAGAAATAATCGAACGCGTTTCATTGTGAGCAGGTCTCTACATTGAATTGAGGAAAATCGTCGAACTGTTCCAAAATATCATTCTTTTGGTTATCTTTTCAAACCACAATCATCCACTTCCATCATAAAAGAACAAATGAAGGCTCTCACTCGTTCCCTCCGTCTCAGAGTTCAGTTGCTATTGCTCGCCAGTGTGCTATCCGCAACTCTGTCGCTCGTAGCACAGCCGAAGCAGATCACAATCCTGCATACGAACGACATCCACGCCAGCTTCTTACCGCATGAAGCGTACTGGATCAGAACAACTCCAAAGCCGCTCGTCGGCGGCTTCAATGAGCTCGCGTTCGTCGTCGATAGCATCCGCCAAACGCGCACCGCATCCATACTTCTCGATGGCGGGGATCTCATGACGGGACATCCGATTACAGATCGCGTCTACGAAGGAGCGGAAGGCGGAGCGCTCGTTGAGATGATGAATCTCATCGGGTACGAGGGCTGGACCCCGGGAAATCATGACTTCGATATTTCGTACGCGAACTTCCTGAAGCTGGTGAAGATCGCGAAATTCCCTGTCTTCACTGCGAATCTGGTGGATGAAGTGACCGGACTCCCCGTCACGAAAAAAGAGTACATCATCGTCGAAAAGAACGGACTGAGAATCGGGATTTTCGGTATCATGTCTCAGGAGTACTACAACCTTGTGAGCAAGAGCTCAGCGAAAGGCGTGAAGCTCCTGCCGCCAGTGACTGAAGCAAAAAGAATGATCGCCTTGCTGCGCCCGCAAACCGACCTGCTCGTCGCTCTGACCCATGAGGGAGTCGACGATGACTCGGTTCTCGCGGTGAGCACGAAAGGAATCGACGTGATTATCGGAGGTCATTCCCATACGCGACTCAGGACTCCGAAGTACATCAACGGCGTGGTGATTGCGCAATCAGGCTCCAATACTGAGAACCTGGGTGTGCTCGACCTCACGGTGGAGAACAAGTCCGTGACGAAATGGGAAGGGACCCTCAAACAGCTTTGGTATCACCCGGGTCGGCAAACCGCAGTCACCGCACTCGTCGATTCATTCGACACGGAAATCAAGAAGGAATACAGCGAGGTCATCGGCACGCTGGTCACAGATCCGACGACGCCAGGAGCGGAGTCAGCACTTGGCGTGTTCATCGCCCGCGCTCAGCAGGAAGCGGCACATGCCGACATCGGATTCATGAACAATGGCGGCGTCCGCAAGCGGCTTCTGCCAGGACCGATCACAAAGCAAGATCTCTTCGAGGTCCTTCCGTTCCGGAACGTCCTGGTGAAGTTCCCGCTCACGGGTAAGCAGGTAAAAGAAATCGCCCTTCACTACCTGAAGACCCGTCCGTCCATTCAGATTTCCGGGCTGGAGTGTGAATGGAAAAAGGATGCAGCAGGGAACATTGAGATTCTGAAGCTTGTGGTGAACGGAAAAGCTCTCGACGAGGGTGCAACCTATTTTGGCGCGGCAAGCGACTACTTCACAGGGGAGGCGAAAAGGTACATTGGAATCGACGCACCTCCTCTCGAGTACTACGAACAAACGACCTTCACTGTGGTGGAAAAGAAGATACGTGAGATCACAACTGTTGACGTCAAACCAGAACGTGCATTTGTAGAAATAAAGTAATCGAGCGCGGAGGTCCTATGAACAACTTTCCTGTTCTCATCATTACCGGTCGACCAGCAGCGGGCAAGTCGGAAGTTATCGATTTTCTGAAGAAGGCCGATCCCAAAGACCGTCTCGAGAAGTTCCACATTGCCGACTTTGAAGAGCTTGATGATTTCGTCTATGTTTGGGAGACGTTCGAAATCGATGACATCCTCACCAGGCACGGAAAGCCCAGACTCTGGACCGATGAAAAGTACTGGTTCAAAGAGCATTTCATCTGGAATCTCTACATTGAACGGATCAACCTCGAGTATCGGAAGAAACTGGCGCGGGATCCCGCATACCATGACAAGAAAACCGTTCTCATTGAGTTCGCACGCGGGGGAGAGAACGGCATCATGGAGGCTCTCAACTTTCTGCACGAAGATATTCTTCGCCGTGCGTCACTCATGTATATCAAAGTGACCTACGAAGAATCGGTACGGAAGAATCGGCGCCGTGCCCGCAAGGGGGAGGAAGATTCCATCCTCTACCATTCGCTGCCTGATGAAAAGATGGACTTCTACTACAAGTCGAACGATTGGGAGAAGATCGAAGCGGCGAATCCGAACTTCATCGATGTCAAAGGATTCAAGATTCCGTATGCAGTGTTCGACAACATGCCGGAAAAAACGCTTGACCCGAAGTTGATTGGAGAAGAACTGTCGAAGGTGGCTGCCAAGATGTGGGCCAAGAAGTAGCGGATCGGTCTCGGCGTTCAGCCGTTAGCATTCAGCAAAAAAGGCGGGAGTGATCCCGCCTTTTTTTGAGCTGACAGCCGATTGCTGGCAGCTTAACGCCAACAGCTGCACGCTAACCGCCAACAGCTAGCCGCCAACCGCAAATAGCTATTTCCCCCACATCCTCACCATCATCACGCCGTGCTTGGGGACCTTGACGGAGAACTCACCGTCGAAGACCCCGATGTCCTTCTGCCGCCAGAGATCGCGCACGCGCTGGGGTCCTTTCAGCCCGAGATCAGACCATTTCGCCTTGACCGTGGCCTCAAACTCCCCCCGGTTGAATAATCCGACCGCACGTGACCCGTCCTCCAGCTCCCTCATCCAGACCTCCAGATCATCATCCCTGGTGACGCGGTGGCCGGGTTTCCCGAGGGGATCCTGATCAACCTCGATCACTTCATCATTCGTGAGGAGTCCCAGCGTGAAATCGTCGAGACGCGTCATGTCGCCGCTGAAAATGAGCGGGGCCGCGACAATGGCCCAGAGAGAGACGTGAGTGTATTGTTCGTTCGGCGTGAGGGGCGTTGGTACCGTTGTTCCTTTCCAATTGCTGAGGTAGCCGAGGAGGAGATAATCGGGATCGTTCCATCCGCCGGGCCCGCCGAAAAGGTGGAGTCTGTTCTTCGAGTAGACATCGAAGCCATCGCGAAAGAGAGCGGCGGCGATTCCTTCAAATGAACCTCCGAGATCTCCCGCGGTGCGCCAGCTGTTCCCGCCGACCGCTTTTCCCCACTCCCAGACGTTCCCCATCCCGTACTGGCACAGATTCAAGACGATATCGCGTTTCTGTTCTCTGAGGACCTGACTGATGAGGCGGTACGGTTTCTGGAGATTAGGAACCGTGCGCTCCTTAGCCACGTCGCTGTAGGAGCACCAGTCATATTTCAGAAAATCAAATCCCCAATCGACGAACTGAGCAACATCTGATTCCTCATGATTGTAGGAGCCGGCATACCCCGCGCACGTCGTGACTCCCGGTGAGATGTAAATGCCGGCTTTCAATCCTTTGGCGTGAATGTAGTCGGTCATTCCTTTCATGTCCGGGAATCGCTTGTTGGCGAGGATCCTTCCACGCGCATCCCGGATTTCACCGCCGAGAATCGAATCCTTCGATCCGGGAATGACGGCCCAGCAATCATCGATGTTGATGTACATGTACCCGTGATCCATCATTCCGGTCTTCACCATGGCATCCGCTGCTTCGCGCATGATCTTTTCGCTCACGTGAGTCTCCCACACATACCAGCTATTCCATCCCATATGAGGTGTCAACGCCAGTATGTCGCCGCACACTATCTTGAACGCACGTGTTGCTCTCCCGCGCTTGTTCGAAACTCTGAACGTCATGCCATATTCGCCTCGCGTCGGGATCGCACCTGTGATCTGGCCGGTCTTCGAATCAAGTGCCAAGCCATCGGGCATGCCGGTCGCCTCGTACTTCAAAGGTCGCTCGCCGGTCGCAGGAATTGTGAAGAGAAAGGGGGACCCAGGTCGAACACCGAAGATCTTTGCGCCATTAATGCGCGGTTTCGGACCCGGTTTGGGTGTCAGGACAACGCGCGGTTCTGCCGGTGGATCGACAGCCTGCGGGGCGGCGCCGGTGACGGTGAATCGCGCATCCGCCAAATCGGCGTGGTCGTAGTGGACTCCGTCGCTGGCGTCGGTCACGAGCAGTACCATCAGCTGGATGCCCTGGACGTCTATCCAGGCCTGTTTCGCCGGTTCGCCGGACTTCATCACGCCGGACTCCCAAAGCTTCCTTCCGTCTCCGATGATCTTGAATTCGACGGAGCCCGATCTGGTTCGTGCACTGTCGTCAACCCCGACAGACGCCTGAAAGGACTTCGACCCTCCACGAAGTCTGATCCACATTCTGCTCACCGCATGTGTGCCCACGCCATGCGCAAAGACCGTTCCTCCAATGGAGAGCGGTCCTCCTGTGACGGATTTGTCTGCTTGGGCGCTGCCCCATCCTTGCTTCATTCTGGAAAGATCAAGCGAGGAAAGCCAGATAGTTTTGGGGGACTGTAGGGGCGGGGAAGAAAACGCTGGGATTGTAAAGACTATCAAGAGAACAAATAGCGATGAACGGCGCAGCATATGAGCTCCGGTGTGGTGGGAGTTGTGGCTCGAAGCGAGGACAGAGAGCTTACAGACGACAGTTTGCAGATTGCAGAAACAGAAAACAGAATGCAGATCACAGCTCGCAGAAAATGGATTGCAGACAATAGCTTACAGACAACAGATCGCCTCTGTGAGCCAGAAGCCAATAGCCAACTGCTAATCGCTAATAGCTGTCAGCTAATGTCCCCCTCTTCCCTTCGGCACGACATTCCAGAGCCGGACCATCAAGACCGCTCCGATCAAGGCGAACCCGATCATGCTGGGTCCCCATACGCCCCACCCAAATGTTTCCAGCAGCCAGCCCATACCGGTTCCTACCGCAGCTCCGCCGATGTACTGCATACCGTCAAACATCCCGGTCGCAGTCGCAGCAGCTCTCTTGCCGCCAAAGTCCATTGAGGCAGTGCCTGAGAGCATGGAGTGAACCATACTGATCGCGAACGAATTCACGACGAACGCGACGATGATTCCTGTGAGACTCGGGGCCCACCAGACGACCGCGAGGCAGAGTATTTGAAGTGTATAGCCGATAAACGCGACGGGCGTTCTGCGCGACTTGAAGACCCAATCTGAAATCGTCCCTGCCGCGAAGGAGCCGAGAATCCCTGCGATGACGACGATCATTGCTCCTTTCTGAAACACGGCGGAGTCAAGAGCGAGGTGCTGAGCTTCCTGCATGTAGCGGGGGAACCACTGTTCGAAGCCGTGCCGCACAAATCCCGTACAAAACTCTGCAATCGCTATGGTGACAGTGATCGGATTCGTGAACACTTTTTTGATGAGATACTTCATGTTCACCTGGTCCGTGTCGCCGCTCGTCGCGTCGGCAGTGTCGAAGTTCTCGTGACCTGTGTCGCCAGGATTATCGCGCACAAACATGAACGTGAAGATCCCCATTAGAAACATCACAGCGGCCGGCACAAAGAACACATATTGCCACGGCCAGATCGCAACCACGATACCGCCAATGAAGAAAATCAGTGCGCGTCCGCTCTGGATCATCGAGCCAAAGATCGCGGAGAACACACCGCGTTCCCGCACATGAAACCAAGCAGAATTCACTTTGATGAGCGAGAGAGCGCTGTACGACTGGAAGTACGAATTGAGAGACCAGACCGTCGCGAAGTAGGCGAGGAGAACCGGACCAGTGCCGAGAAATCCCAGGTATGCTCCGAGACCGAATGCGATATTGAAAACAACAGCCCCGAAGACACCGATCAACATCGCCTTCCGACCACCAATCCGGTCTGCGATCGGCCCGTTGAAGAGTGCCGAAAGGCCATAAATGGTCAGCGCAGCGGTGATGATAGAGCCGATCTCGGTCTTGTCCCACCCGTACGTATCAGAGAGAGACTTGTTTGCGAACGAGAGGTTGTACCGCCCCATGTACATCGAGGCATAGGTGAATCCAAGGGTCAGCCAGTTGAGTGCGCGCCGCCGCCTGAACTCCGTGCTGTGGACAGGTCGATCCGATGATGTCTCTGTCATGGTAGGGGTTTGT
>Ga0233421_10000297_pt1 | contig 22357 bp, 18 predicted proteins | sample Watercolumn_Mata_3_FD_182725 | JGI IMG/M metagenome (GOLD analysis project Ga0233421, IMG submission 182725) | Freshwater microbial communities from Lake Matano, South Sulawesi, Indonesia - Watercolumn_Matano_2014_107_MG | ecosystem: Environmental > Aquatic > Freshwater > Lake | place... | reverse complement strand
ATCGCCGCTCTGGAAGGACCGCAGAGTGGTACGGTGTACGCATGAGTGAACAGTACGCCGTCACGGGCGAGCTTGTCGATATGGGGCGTCTTGTATTTGTCTGAGCCATAGCAGCTCAAATGGCTTCGTTTGCTGGCGGCATGAATCTCCCGCGCAACGAGCTCCTTCCCCGTTCCCGACTCTCCGGTGATCAGCACGGTCACGTCCGTCATCGAAACGCGCTGCACAGATTCGAACACACGGAGCATCGAACTGCTCGAGCCCACAATGCTTCCGGAGACTCGTTCGACTTCTTCCCTGAGCAGCTCGTAGTCCCGCTTGAGTTCTCGTTCGGCAAGAGCCTTCTCCACGAGCGTCTTCAATTCCTCCACCTGGGGCGACTTCGACATGTAGTGATACGCTCCAAGGCGCATTGCCTCCACAGCGCTCTCGACCGATGGCTGCGCAGTCTGGATGACGATCGGAAAATCGGGCATCGATTCCTTCACGCGCCTGAGAACATCGAGTCCGCTTTTCCCTTCACCGAGATTCACCTCAAGAAGCATGACATCGATCTTCTTGCGGGCAAGGAGATCCAGCGTTTCGGCTTCAGTTGGAGAGGAGAGAATATGAAATGACCCTTCCATCGATGCGCGGAAATTCTCGAGGAAGCGCATGTCAGCGTCGACGACAAGAAGGGTGCGGAGCTGCTCCATATTCGTTTGGTAGGTGGTAGCCTGAAAGGGCGAACTAATGTAATGAATTAGAGATCAAAGATGAAATAGTGCTTTCTGCGAATGAGTCGCAGGTTGGAGGTCTCGGCCAGCAGCGTGGAGTTTCCGATTCAGGATTGCACATGGTGGTTGAACCAACTCCCTGAACGAATTCCATGACAAGTGGATAGGTTGAATGGTCGGGGGACGAGCGCGACCCCCTCCTGACTCAGGCGGCAAGCTGCCGATGGTGGGGTGAGTCACGGTGCGGATTCGCCAACCGGGCACCCGGCCAGCAACTTCCAGAGAACAAGCCGTCAATCTACATTCTACCTTCTACAATCTACATTCTTCTGTGGACGCTGTAGGGATCCCCGCCTGCCCCATACGATTCATCACGGCGGGCAGGGAACCAGCGACCTCCGCCTTGTCCCAAAACCGCCCACGAACGATTTCTGTGAATGGCTGCGGTTTTGAGGATCCCGATTTTCTTTATCGGGATAAGGGCGTGTGGACGCTGCTGGGATCCCCGCCTGCCCCATACGATTCATCACGGCGGGCAGGGAACCTACGACCTCCGCCTTGTCCCAAAACCGCCCACGAACGATTTCTGTGAGTGGCTGCGGTTTTAAGGATCCCGATTTTCTCTATCGGGATAAGGGCGTGTGGACGCTGCTGGGATCGAACCAGCGACCTCCGCCTTGTAAGGGCGGCGCTCTGAACCAGCTGAGCTAAGCGTCCAAGGAAGCCAAACATACGCCATTGCCGATGTGTACACAATGGCTGAAACGCACACTGAAGTTACGACTTACTTGATCGCAATACAATTGACATTCTTCCAACGAGGCGTTGAACTCTGGCTACTTTCGGCAAATGCAGCCAAGAGCTAAGTGTTCTACAAAACTGTTTGGGACCGAGGACCTCATTTCTCAGGGGGAGTGGTCCTCATCGAATCAGAAGCCACCAGTCATGATCAGCTTTGCGTCTCACAATGAGAATCTACGATCTGGGCATATTGGCTTTTTTAGACAAATTTGCGACACATCTGGTGGAATGAGCCATACATGGCGCCCATGGCCCAGGATCTCAATATGATGCAAATGAATCGTATCGAGACATGAGATCTCGGGAATCTTCAGTTTTTATGGCCTTTTCTGCTGGTTTTGAGTTTGGCATGGGAGTTGAACGAAGTGTATCAGAACGATCAAACAAAAATGAAACCAACAAAACATATCAACTCGGAGACAGCAATGAAAAAGTCAATCGTTATCCTCGGCGTCGCAATCCTTAGCATGGCGCTTGTTTCAAACGTGATGGCCCAAGCGACCGCAACACAGACGGTCAGCCTGGCAGTCAACGCAGTCTATAAGATTTCCACCTCGGGCAACCCGGGTGCACTGACAATCACCACCGGCACCGCCGGCACAAACGCTCTGACGTCCGTCAGCGACAACACGACGACCTACAGCATCACGCAGAACGTTGCTGGGACTGTGAAGCTCACTGCTTATCTGAACTCAGCCTTGACGGCAGGATACAAGCTGGAAATGAACCTTGCCAGCACGAAGGGCACGAGTGCGGGAACGGTCGATGTATCGAATGCGACGTCTGGTTCGGCGGTTGATCTGGTGACGGCGATTGCACGAGGCGCCGATGCTGCGCAGGCGATTGCATACACGTTCAGTGCAGATGCATCAGCCGGAACGCTTACGTCGACGAACAAGACCGTGACGCTCACGCTTACCAACTAGGAATTCGTATCACCCCTGCTCGCCTCCGAGCACAGAGAGGGCCGTCAATGGTGGGAGTTGACGCCCTCTTTGTGTTTTTGTTCCCGTCGTCCGACATCTACCGGGTACACCCGCCTGCTCTCAACACGGAAGGAAGAAGATTCTGAATCCTCACCGCACCCGACACGCTTGTCGCTATTCGTGCCAGAGTGCATCAACCGGCGAGGTTATGACGCTCGCCCGATCTTGCGAAATTGCTTGTCGCGATCATACGCAACCGTATCAATGATCTCTCCGCTGCCGACTCTCCTCTTCACATTCTCCCAGTATTCAATGTTGAACAGGTCATGATGGACTGAGTCGAAGATCCCCCGGAGCGCCTGGGGAATCCCAACAAATGAATTGATCTCATCAAGGAAGAAGTCGGTCGGCTCTGCCACAATCCACTCTTCTTCCGGATCCATCTCCTGGAACTCATCAGTCGGTCCCGGCTTGTGACGAAATCGGGCTTCCTCGAGCGGAATGACATCGTCGTAGTCAAACAGAACAACGCGGTTTCCTTCACTCACTCCGTAGTTCCATGTGTTGAAGAGATCTGCGGGAAATAATCCCGCTGCGGCCAGATCCTTGATGAAGTAACCGAAATCGATGACGACATGCCGGATGATCTCGGGATCTTTTTCCTGCATGAAGTAGATAGGGAGAGGCACAACTTTCCGCTGCAGATAGAGGTGATGAATAACGACATAGTCGCCATCGATCGTCACGAGGTTCTGCGCGGCTGCCTTAAACTCGCTCAGGAGTTGCTTTGAGTACCGCTTGATGCGGAATCTTACATTCTCGAATTCTTGGGTGTCGACAAGTCTACCAACCCTGTCTCGCTGGCACACAAACCTGTAACGCCGTCGCACTTCAGCCTTGTCAATCGATTTGTCCGTGATGTGCCCAGACCTCAGAAAACAGGGCCGGTCTTTGATGACCTTGAATACATAACTGTAGTTTGGCAGCGTGAAGACGCTCATGACAGCCCCTTCACGGCCCGGAGCGATGACAAATTGGGATCGGGTCACATGCACAAATCGGTGCAAATCCCTGTAAAACACGGTCTTTCCGTGTTTGTAGAACCCAATCGAGTTGTAGATATCTGCCGCCGGTTTGTGAGGAAGAATCGAGTGGAGAAACGAAACCAGCTCACTCGGGACCTCCGTTTCTACGTGAAAATACGAATAGGCAAATCCGAAGATATTGTTCGCGTCTTCCTCACTGATGAGTACCGAATCGATCGTGATTCCAGATTGGTTGTTGGAGAGAGGGATCAGGAGGGGACATGTAGCCGCGTCAAGAATAATGCGACCAACGATATATGCCACTTTGTTGCGAAAGAAGCACGGCTTCAGCACTTCTATTCGATAGCGTCCTCCGTCGCGGAGAAACGGCCAGAGCTGGAGGTCCAATTCGATTGCCACCAAAGCAATGTCCCGATCGAGATTCTCGTATCGGGCAATCATCCGGTGATCGTCCAGAATGACCCGAATGAGATCGGCAGTGCTCTCTCGCTGCTCGTAGATCCGGCAAAGGACTGACGTGTGGACGGTGTTGGACGGACGCCGCTCGAGATGGAAGAACTCCACTCCGCGATCGAGTCCGATGGTGTTCATCATCTTGCGGGTGATGGAATTGAAAAACGTCTCCGCAATGTCCTCATCTAATCTCCCCTTGATCAGCCGCGCGTACAGAGGCTTCAGTTCCATCCATGTTGAACGATCGGAAGCGGCCTTCCCGAGAAGACCTTCAATCTGCACCGCCGCCTGCGACAGCACCTTCTCATAGAGGCCCAGCCGCTCGACGGCGTCCCGTTTTCCACCCCGCCAGTCTTGTTCTTCGAACCGTGTCCGGGCTCGCCGCGTGATGATCAGAAACTCAGAGAGATACGAATCAAAGATTCTTGTTATGAGGCGGGCAGCCGTGTCGAGGAGTTCGTTGTTGTTGTTCATATCGCGTAGACCACGTCTGGGTACGGCCAAACGTGCGTGAGTGCCGAGGAACGAACGACTACGTCGCTGCCACAGCAGCGAAGAGGCGCTGCACTCCTTCGGCGAATGGTTGAGGCTCCGGAAGGAGGCTCAGAACCAGACACGACTTCATTTCGAAATCGAACAAATGCCCCGGGTGTGTCAGGAGATCATGCGAATCAAGAAGATGGAGTGCCCAATCCTCATCTGATCGAATTGCCGGGAGCTGCAGAATCGCGTTCCACCCTCCCTCGCATGGCAGGATCGTCACGGGAGAATCTGCTCCTGCGATCCGTTTCAGTGCTGCATAGTTCTCTCTGACGCGGGTGAGAACGTGGGCAGTTTTCTCTGGCTGCCGCTCCAACATGCCCGCGACGGCATGTTGCACCGGTGTTCCAACGGAGAGATACGTATCTGCGATCACCTCGAGTCTCTCGAGCGCATCATGCACAGACTTTACCGGACCCGAAACAACGATCCAGGCCAGTTTCATTTGGGGCAGTGCGACAACCTTGGAAAGTCCGTTGACGGTAAAGGTTAGCACCTCACGTTCTCCGGCAAAGCTCCCCGCCCTCCGGTCATCATGCCCAAATGGAAACGAACCAAACACCTCATCGACGATCAGAACCTTCTGCTGTGTTGCGAGGAGATGGAGAAGCCGCCCCCGCTCATGTTTCTTCACGTACGATCCGGTTGGATTGTTCGGATGAACCAGGATCACACCGCGAGCGCCTGCGGAGAGCTGTTCCTCGAGCGAAGGGAAATCGATGTGCCACTCACCATCATATCTCAAATGGTAGTGTACCTCCTGCACGTCGTTCAGACGGCAGAAGGTGTCAAACAGCGGATAGCTTGGTTTCGGAATGGCGATGCTGTCGCGAATATCACAGAGAAGCCGCAGGAGAAATGTATACGCCTCACTGGTGCTTGCGGTCAAAACAATCGACTCCGGTTTGACGGAGACTCCCTGATTCTCGTACCAGGCCGCAATCGTTTCACGGGCACTCTGAAGGCCCTTTGGCTCAGGTTCGTAGAGAGAGGAGCGTTGCAGGGCGACCGAATCTATCGGCAATGGATGCGAGGAGAAACCGCACCGGGTCGGATTCGATTCTGTCAGATCGATGACGGGAATTCCAGCTGAGCGTTTCTTCTGAAGGAGGGAAAAGAGTGCCGACGGGCGGGTGTCCCAGTTGGTCCGTGAGGAGAACATTGACCGCATGGCTCGGCTCAGAGAGGTCTGATGCACTGCAAGGGCGGGCTCAGGCCCGCCGCCGTTCAAATGTCGGCGATTTCCGCTTTCTTCTTTGACATGCGGTTGCGCTCGTTGTGATCAAGGTAGCGCTTCCGGAGACGGATCGAGAGCGGAGTCACTTCAACATACTCATCATCTCCGATCCATTCTATAGCCTGTTCCAGCGTCAGGATATGCGGTGGCTCCAGTCGTACCGCCTCATCGGAGCCGGAGGCACGCATGTTTGTCAGATGCTTTGTTTTGCAGACATTGATCACCATGTCGTACTCCCGGGAGTTCTCACCGACGATCATCCCCTTGTAGACACGAACACCCGGTTCCACAAAGAACGTTGACCGTTCTTGCAACTTCCACATTGCATACGGAACGGCCATGCAGTCCTCCAGAACGACAAGTGCACCGCGGGTGCGGTGCATGAGATCACCCTTGTAGGGCTCATACCCATGGAAGTTGTGATGTAGAATCCCTGTCCCCTTTGTCTGCGTCATGAACTCAGAACGGAATCCCAGCAATCCGCGGGCCGGCACAATGAACTCCAGGCGCGTGTTCCCCTGTACCTGAATCATGTTCTTCATCTCGCCTTTGCGCTGCCCGAGGTTTTCGATCACCACGCCTACGTGTTCGTCAGGTACATCGATGATGACATGCTCCATCGGCTCACAGAGGACGTCATCGATCCGTTTGTAGATCACCTCCGGCCTGGAGACCTGGAACTCGTACCCCTCTCGCCGCATTGTTTCAATGAGAATCGCGAGGTGGAGTTCTCCCCGTCCACTCACCTTGAACACGTCCGGCGAATCAGTGAGTTCGACCCGAAGACTCACGTTCGACCGGATTTCTCGTGCCAGCCTCTCACCAAGGTGCCGCGTGGTGACGTACTTCCCTTCCTGCCCGGCGAACGGAGAATTGTTTACCACAAAATTCATCGAGAGCGTCGGCTCTTCAATGGAGACAAATGGAAGTGGCGTTGGGTCGCTTGCCTCCGCGATTGTCTCTCCAATGTCGACATCCTCCATCCCTGCGAGCGCAATGATGTCTCCGGCACTCGCTTCCTGGACCTCTACGCGCTTGAGCCCTTCAAAGACATAGATCTTCGTCACCCGCGCATCTTCGACCGAACCGTCACGATGAATAATCTTCATCGGCGCACCCATGCGGATCGTTCCACGCGTCACGCGCCCGATACCGAGACGGCCGAGGTAGTCATTGTAGTCGATGGTCGTGACGAGCATCTGGAACGGAAGCTCGACGTCTCCCGGCGGGGGCGGCACCTTCTGAACGATCGACTCGAAGAGGGGTTTCAACGAGGCGCTCGGGTCATCCAGCTCGCGCTTCGCGATGCCTTGTTTGGCAATCGCATAGACCGAGGGAAAATCAAGCTGGTGGTCCTTCGCACCCAGCGACAGGAAGAGCTCGAACACTTCATCGAGCACCTCGTGCGGCCGTGCGTCTTTGCGGTCAATCTTGTTGATGACCACAATGGGCTGAAGGCTCAGTTCGAGGGATTTTTTGAGAACGAATTTCGTTCCTGGGAGCGGACCCTCTGCTGCGTCCACTAACAGGAGCACTCCGTCGACCATTTTCAGCGTTCGCTCCACTTCTCCCGCGAAATCGGAGTGGCCCGGCGTATCGACGATATTGATCTTCACCGTTGATCCGCCGTCGGATTTGTAAAACACCGCCGTGTTTTTTGCCAGGATGGTGATCCCTCGTTCACGTTCAAGTTCATTTGAGTCCATCACCCGTGTACCGACATCCTGGTTTGCACGGAATGTTCCCGTCTGGCGAAACATATGGTCGACCAGCGTTGTCTTCCCATGGTCGACGTGTGCAATAATTGCGATATTCCGGATGTCTTCTCTCAACTTCATTGCCATGCCAGCTCGATTCTCTCGTTCGTTCCTACCCTGCAGCAGGGCCACACCAATGTAGAAAAAAAATGCCTCAGGTTTGGGACACCAACCAGAGGCCTTGCTCGCACCGTTTCTGGTGTTTCGTTCATCAAATATACCACTTTTTGCCCAGAATTGAAAGCCTCGGTTTTTCAGGCCTTCTTGCGACTCTCTCTTTTTGGTTGTATCTTTTCCAACCCAATTCACAATTCTACGTCGAACGAACAAGAAAGGATCCCTATGGTCCGGCTCACAGCGGTACTTCTCGTGCTCGTCGTTCTCGTCTCTATGGTTAGTGCACAAACCACCAAGCCATCAACCGTCAAACTGTCCATCACCGGCATGACCTGCAAAAGCTGCGTCAGCAAGGTAGACAAGGCGCTTCGCGGCGTCGAGGGTGTGAAGGATGTGAAGGTTGATCTTAAGAATGAATCGGCCGACATCGTGCTCGCCTCAACGTCAGTGAAACCAGAAGCCCTCGTCGGTGCTGTGGCGAAAGCGGGTTTCAAGGCAAAGGTCGGCACAAAGGCCGCAGGACCGAAAGTCGAGAAGAAGGATGAATGCTGCCCGGGAGAAGAGGGTGCATGCGAAGGGGAGTGCAGCGGAGAGACCAAGGCAACGAAGAAGAAGACTGGAAAGAGTTAGAGCCTGGAATCGTATCCCCTGGAAATCAGCGAAATGGGGCTGTCCCAAAAAAGCCCCATTTCTGTTTTGAAGCCTACTCATTGTTTCGCGGCTGACGGCGGACGTTCACCTCAAAGACATCGGGCCGCGCATAGTGTCCCCCCACGTCCAACGTGAGACTCTCCTCAATTGCCCGACCGGTGTCAATTTCCGCTACAATGAGCTCCTCTTTGCCAAAGAGCGGTTCGGTAATGTACGCGCCGTCCGGTCCAATAATCGCGCTCCCGCCGGGGATGAGAACATCCGGAAGATCCTTCAGCTCTGCTGAGAGTTCATAGTCCTTCGGGAACATTCGTTTTTCCACATACATGCCGGCCGCAAGTACAAAACATCTTCCCTCGAACGCATAATGCCTGCTGGCGATCTGATGCATTTCTTTGCCATGCGGCCATGACGCAACGTGAAGAAGTTCTCCTTCTGCATGCAACACGTGACGTGCAGCCGGTATCCAGTGTTCCCAGCAAATCAATCCGCCAAGTTTACCAAACGGCGTCTCATGCGTCTTCAATCCCGACGCATCGCCGTGGCCCCAGACGAGTCGCTCTCCAAAGGTCGGCACCAGCTTCCGGTGATGACCGATCAGCTCTCCCTTGTCGTTGAAGAACAGGAGCGAATTGTAGATCGACTTTGCGGACCGCTCATTCACGCCAAGAACGAGGTAGAGCTTGGCGTTCCGACATGCAGCTCCGATCTTTTTCAGCTCCGTGGAACGGAGTGCGATGCTGTTTTCATACAGCCGACGGTAGAGCTTCTTTGCGGCCTCGTTCCCCCATTGACTGTATGATCCCATATCCGACCAGAGCGGATAGACAGGAATCCAGGTCTCAGGAAATCCCAGCACCTTGACCTTTTTCTTCCCTGCCATTTCGATAATTCGACAGGCTTTGTCCACAGATCCTTTGAGGTCCAGAACCACCGGTGAGAACTGAGCGATAGCAACGTTTATCTTCATGTGAGGAACTCCATGTGAGTGCGGTGTTCTTGTGACTGAAGCTATTGCTGAGATCTGTTACATCCAGAGAATGAACTCATCAGGTTCTTTCCGTCTGATGTTCGGAACCTTGGTTCCCTCCTTCGGATATCCGACCGGGACGAGAAGGAACGGTTTTTCGTTTTCCGGGCGGCCGAGGATCTTCTGGAGAAACTCCATCGGACTCGGCGTGTGAGTTAGCGCTACGAGTCCGGCATTGTGAATCGCTGCAAGAAGAAAACCTGCTGCAATTCCGACGGACTCTTTCACATAGTAGTGCTTCCGCGTCTCCTCCCCATCCTTCACGAACGGGATAGCAAAGACGACGATCAATGCAGGGGCGATTTCGAGGAACTCTTTGTGCCAGTCTGTTCCCAGCGGGGCGAGGTCATCTAGCCATTCTTGCGGCATCCGGCGCTCGTAGCTCTCTTTTTCCTCCGCTTCGGCTGCAACACGGATCTGGTGCTTAAGATTCGGATCAGTGACTACGACGAAGCGCCACGGCTGTTTGTTTGCACCCGACGGAGCCGTTCCAGCCGTCTTCAGGATGAGTTCAAGAACCTCCTTGCTGACCGGCTTGTCAGAGAATTCCCGAACGGTGCGTCTGCGGTTGAACTGTTGGTAGTAATCCCGGGCACGCCGTGTTTGTTCATGCTCATCAATCGGCGTGAATTCGAAGGGAATGAAATCAGGCATAACACCTCCGGCGACAAAGCTCATGGAAATTACTTCAAAGAGGCTGCTGTTGCAAGGATTGACCAGCTATGATTGCGCCTGCAGTGGGTTTTTGGTATTTTTACACCCCCTGACTGTCCGGACATGCCGTGATGGTCGGGGTGAGGTGTTTTTGGCCGGGGAAAAACAGGCCATTGTCGATTGTCGATTTTCAATTGACAATTGGGATGGAGCCTTTGAACTGATTTGAAATGATTGAGACGATAAGAAAACGCATCGAAACCACTCTGCCCTTCCGGGAGCTTGGTGAGCGAATCGCTTCGCTGCCAGCAGGAGGACGTGTCGATGTACGGGGTATTAGTGGATCCCTTTTGGCGTTCGCCGCCGCTGCGTTGTACGAAAGCCGCCGATCGCAGGTGCTGCTGCTTGTCCCTGACACCGACCGTGCAGAGCAACTCAGGGACGATTGCTCTCTTTTGTTGGGTGAGAATGCAGTACGCCTCTATTCACATGGGTCCGGTCATAAAGGTGCGCTGCTGGACATGACTGCGCCGATCGCGCAAATCGAGGCTCTGAAGGCCTTGACGGGCCATGAATTGGTAGTCGTTGTGGCAAGTGCAGAAGCGGTTGCACACAGGATTCCCCCTCCAACTGATTTCAGGACACGCACGCTCGAAGTCTCATCAGGAAAGGAGCACTCGTTCGAGGGACTCATCGAACACCTCACTTCTCTTGGCTTCGAGCGTAAGGATTTCGTCGAGGAGTACGGCGACTTCGCCGTCCGTGGCGGCATTCTCGATGTGTTTCCATACATCGGCGACAATCCCATCAGAATAGAATTTTGGGGGGATTCCATTGATTCAATCCGGGAGTTTGATGCCCTCTCCCAGCGTTCAATCAGAGAACTACAGACCGCAGCGATCGTCGCCCGTCTTTCTCCGTCCGACGAACCGTCCGCGGTGACAAGCTCTATCTTCGACTACCTGCATTCCGACGCTCTTGTTCTCCTCGACGAACCGGCATCAATTCAAAAGGAAATTGAAGAACTCTTCTACGAGGGAGTTCAGCACCTTGCTTCCTGGGAATCGATCGCGGCGCAGGTGCAAAGGTTTCGCGCGGTCATTCACTCCGTGCTACACCAGGCCGACCGTCCCGTCCACATCGATTTTTCGAGTCTTCCCCAGCCACCGGTCCAGGGCAGCGTGAAGGTCCTCTTGCGGCATCTCAGAGAACTGAAGGCTGACGACCGCGACATCGTTCTCATCTGCGACACACGTGAGGAGGCAGACCGGCTTCGAGAACTCCTGGAGGAGGAGATCACTGCGCCATCTTCAGCGGAAGATGTCGATGCATCTTTCGGGGCGGAACCCAGCCTTGCTCTTCCCGACTATCAGTTGATGACGGAAGCCCTCCATCAGGGATTTGTCTTCCCCGCAGCAAACCTTGCGCTCCTCACAGAACACCAGATCTTTGGGCGATTGAAGCGCCGTGGTTCGGCGAAGCGCCGGCGGTTCAAAGGATTCAGCCAGAAAGAAGCGCAGCAACTCCGCCGCGGCGACTATGTCGTTCACATCGACTACGGCATCGGGCGATTTGCCGGACTGCAGAAGCTCAAGGTGCGCGGCGCAGAGCAGGAAGTCATGAAGATTCTTTATGACGGCAACGATGCTCTCTACGTGAATCTGAATTTCGTGAATCGCGTTCAGAAGTATGCATCGCAGGAAGGGCACGTGCCGAAGCTCTCAAAGCTCGGCACACCGGACTGGGAGCGGCTCAAATCCCGTGCAAGGAAACGAATCAAGGATATTGCCCGCGACCTCATTGCACTGTACGCACGCAGAAAACATGAGCAGGGATTCTCATTTCCTTCCGACACTCACTGGCAAAAGGAACTCGAGGCGTCATTCCTGTACGAGGACACGCCGGATCAGGCGAAGGCGACCCTCGACGTCAAGCAGGACATGGAGCGCCCCTCGCCCATGGATCGTCTCATTTGCGGCGACGTTGGGTTTGGCAAGACCGAGGTTGCCGTCCGAGCGGCGTTTAAATCAGTCATGAGCGGAAAGCAGGTGGCCGTTCTGGTCCCGACCACGATTCTGGCACAACAGCACTACAACACATTCCTCGACAGAGTCGGCCGATACTCTGTTCGTGTGGAGTCGATATCCAGGTTCAAGTCAAAGAAGGATCAGGAGGGCATTCTTCAGGATCTCAAGGCAGGAAAGGTAGATGTACTCATTGGCACTCACCGCCTCCTCTCGAAAGATGTTGCCTTCAAAGACCTCGGCCTTCTTGTCATCGATGAAGAGCACCGGTTCGGCGTCTCCGCGAAGGAAAAACTGCGGGCTCTCCGTGCGACCGTCGACACCATGACTCTCACCGCGACGCCAATCCCGAGAACGCTGCAGTTCTCGTTGATGGGAGCACGAGACTTGTCGCTCATGAACACCCCGCCCAGAAACAGATTGCCGATTCTGACCGAAATCGCTCAGTTTGATCAACAGCTCATTCGGGAGGCGATTCTGAAAGAACTGCACCGCGGCGGCCAGGTGTATTTCATTCACGACCGCGTGCATGACATCGAAGAGATTCAGGCACTCCTGCAACGGAAAATCCCTGAAGCCCGTTTCCATGTTGCACACGGACAGATGAAGGGGCATGAGCTCGAGAAGGCAATGCTCGACTTTCTCGAGAAGAAGTACGATGTGCTGATCTGTACAAAGATCATTGAGTCGGGAATCGACATCCCGAGCGTCAACACGATCATCATTAATAGGGCGGATCGTTTTGGCCTTGCAGAGTTGTACCAACTCCGAGGTCGCGTGGGACGCTCGAACGAGCAGGCGTATGCATACCTTCTGACTCCACCGATTTCCAGCCTTCCGCGAGCAACGCTCCGGCGCCTGCAGGCAATTGAAGAATTCACCGAGCTCGGCTCAGGATTCAACCTCGCGATGCGCGATCTGGAGATTCGGGGAGCGGGAAACCTGCTCGGCGCAGAGCAATCAGGATTCATCCTCGAAATGGGCCTCGAAATGTATCAACGTACCGTCGAGGAAGCTGTCGCCGAACTGAAGGAGCAGGAATTCAACAAGCTCTTCGAGGGGCAGCCGCTCAGGACGCAACGGGACTCCGCCGAAGCCACCATCGATGATGACATCGAAGCGTACATTCCTGATGTCTACGTTGAGTCTGATGCAGAGCGTCTTGATTTCTACCGGCGGCTCTACACTGTTGCTTCTCCTGAAGATATCCGGGTTATGAAAGATGAGCTGCGTGACCGATTCGGCGACTATCCTGAGGAGGTGGAGCATTTGTTCGGCCTCGTCGAGCTGAAGACGATTGCCGGGCGCCTCGGCTTTGTGAAACTGGAGCTTTCAGGACGATCACTCATGCTACACTTCCCGCCCCCCGACACCATACAGTTTTACGGGACGAGCGATGATCATCACGCTCCCTTCCAGATTCTGATGGGATCGCTTCAGGCGCTGAAGCATTACCGGGCTCAGCTCAAGCAGGAAGGAAAACAACTCAAGTTGCTGACAACGCTATCGGGTGCATCCGATGCCACGTCGATTCTTTCATCCGCCAAAGATCTCATGCATGTCATGCAGGTGATACTCTCCGGCACTCAGCTCTCGTCAACGGAAGTGACGTCGTGAAGACCAGGCCGCCTCAACCAGCCGAGATCCTCGCCGGGCTGCCGGATACGCCCGGTGTCTATCTGTTGTACGGTCCACTCGATGAACTCCTCTACGTCGGCAAGAGTAAGACAATCAGAACCCGCGTGCGTTCGCACTACAACGCTCCTGAAGAGCGCTGGCTGATGCGCAGAGTCCGACGTGTGGAGATCCGCCGTACAGCGGGAGAGTTAGGCGCGCTGCTGCTTGAATCTCAGTTGATCAAGGAGCTGCGGCCGATGTACAATGTCGCATCCCGAGCCAGACGTCGAATCATCATTGCGAGGCGGTCAATGAATCGTGATGGGTATGCTCTTGTAGATTTTCGGGCTGTCGACCATTTGGACATTCGCTCTGACGAACCGATTCTGGGTGTGTTCAAGCACAAGACGCAGGCTCGTGAATACCTCGCAATGATTGCGAAGACGCATCGGCTCTGCCCCAAACTTCTGCGCCTCGAGCAGGCACGTACGTACTGCTTCTCCTATCATCTCGGGCAGTGCAGTGGCGCATGCATGGGAGAAGAGGAACCGGAGAAATACAACGCGCGACTGGATGAGGCATTCGAGGCGCGACGGATCAAAGCGTGGCCCTATGAAAGTGGAATTGTCATAGAAGAGCGGCATGAGAAGGAACAACTCCGCGAGCTCTTCCTGATCGACAACTGGTGCCTCATTACTGCTCTCCGCTCGTCAGGAGACAAACTGACTCCTGAGTCTACTCAGCAATTTCGGTTCGACTATGACAGTTACAAGATCCTGTTCAGCTATCTCACCGATCCTCAGAACCATTCCTCCATCACTCCAATAAGCCGGAAGACCCTCGATAATGTCGTTCACGCAGGCTGGGACAGTTTCCTCTCCACCCTGAGAAAGTAACGCCTGCTCGGTCCGATCTCTGATTTACCCGCCAAACCATCATAATTTAACTGAATTTGGCACATTCTAGGAAATCCATAGAACTGGGAACTTATTTTCACTTCAAATAGTTCAAACTTAAAATAATTTGCTCACTTCATGCTCATAGAATTGACCGGAGTGGGAATCGCATGAAAACGACACTTCAGTACGGCAAGCGGGCAGATTTGGCGTTGTCACTTTGGGTGAAGCTGGCGCGAGCCTCCTCTCTTTTCGGACGACATTCGGCGAGAGACATAGAGCGTTACGGTCTTACTCAGCCCCAATTTTCAGTCCTCGAGGGACTCGGTCACCTCGGACCGCTCACGATTGGAGAGATCGGCAAGAAGATGCTCGTTACTGGCGGCTGCATGACCGTCATTATCGACAACATGGAACGCGACGGCCTCGTCGAACGCATCCGCAGCACAGAAGACCGACGAGTCATCAAGGTCGGCCTTACAGCCAAGGGAGATGAACTCTTCCGCAGAGTATTCCGGCAGCATGCGGAGCGCATCACTGAACTCGCTTCTGCCCTCACCGAAGAAGAGCAGCAGCATCTCTCTGCCCTTCTCAAGAAACTTGGTCTCGCACTCAGGGAGGTACAATGACAGCGAACACCGACATACATCAAGAGAATTCGTTCTTTCCGGGAAGGCTTGATCTGCGCACCCCCATCAACGATCTTTTGAGCCGTCGATGGAGTCCTCGCGCGTTTTCCGACAGACCCGTTGAACCCCCAAAGCTTGTCCGTTTGTTCGAAGCCGCGCGCTGGTCGCCCTCGTCTGTCAACGATCAGCCCTGGAGATTCGTCGTGGCAACAAAGGAAGACGCCGGGACCTACGCGCACCTTTTCAGTCTCCTTTCAGAAAGTAATCGCCGGTGGGCTTCACGGGCTCCGCTTTTGGTTCTCGGTCTCACACGAACGACGTTCAGCCGGAATGGAAGACCAAACAGGCATTCGTTCTATGACCTCGGCCAGGCCGTTGCGTTTCTCTCCGTGGAAGCGGAGGGTCTGGGTCTTGCCGTGCACCAAATGGGCGGTTTTGATGAGGAACGAGCGAACGGACTTCTCGCCATTCCGCCTGACTACGAGCCTGTCATCATACTGGCCATTGGGTACACCGATCGTCCGGAGAGTCTGCCTGACGATCTTCGCCAGCGAGAAATGACTCCTCGCTCGCGTCAACCACTGGAATCGATTGTTTTCACTGACGCGTGGGAAAAACCCTCGCGGCATGTTGATCCGCACGTAACCGGCCTTTCAGATCACTCATCTACAAAATAGTACACCACAGAAGGAGGAACATCTTGGAATCCACCATTTTTCTCGTTGGCCGGCTGCTCCTTGGCGGCTATTTCGTTTTCAACGCATTCAATCATTTCTCGAACGTCGCTATGATGACCGGGATATGCAGAGCACACTGAACGATCAAAGGAGACGCTTCATGGCTCAGTACATGGTTGATATTGCTATACCGGCAAATCCGAATGCAGAGTTTCTTTCTTTGATTCCGGCACAGCGCGCTCATGTTGAAAGACTGCTCGAACAGGGCACCGTGATGGGATACAGCCTTTCTCTTGAGCGAACGAGGCTCTGGATCACGTTGACCGCACGCAATGAACACGAGGCGATGGAGATCCTGAAGGCTTTTCCCCTCTATCAGTATTTCACGATATCTGTTCATCCGCTGATGTTCCACAATACGTCGATAATAACGCTTCTAAAGGTTTCATTGAACTGAAGGCAATCGATGCGTGTTCATGACGACATAGATGTACACAAAAGTGCTGTGACGTCACTCCCGGCAACCACACGGATTGCCCATGCTCATCTGCGAATCTCAGATCTCCGGAAATCGATTGCGTTCTACAGAGACCTGATTGGCATGACGCTCCTTTCCAGCGATCGTAGCAGCGCAATCCTTGCTGGTGCTCCGGGCAATCAGGCGGTGCTTTTTCTTTCTGAGGAGAGCGATGCACGCCCGAGAGATCCGCGGACTCCGGGGCTCTTCCACATCGCACTTCTTTATCCCGATCGGTCAGACCTGGCTCTTGTGTTCACGCGCCTCAACGAACATCGCTGGCCCTTTCGGGGATTTGCCGATCATGGCGTAAGCGAGGCCCTCTATCTCGCCGACCCTGACGGAAACGGTATTGAACTCTATCGCGATAAACCTCGTGAGGAGTGGCCGTTGAGGAATGGAAACCTTGAAATGCTCACCGAGCCACTCGACATCGATGACCTGCTCGCTGATCTACCTTCTGGCAAGCTAGCGCCATCGGGCAACACGCCGCGGATCACTATCGGCCACATGCACCTACAAGTGTCTGACCTGCACAAGGCTGAACAGTTTTATCACACAATTCTGGGATTCGACGTCACGCAGCGAAATTTACCAGGTGCACTGTTCCTCGCCGCCGGAGGATATCACCATCACATTGGACTCAACGTATGGAACAGCCGGGGTGCACGTCCCTCTCCGCAACGGACTCTGGGCCTCGGTGGATTCGCGCTTCACCTCGGCGATCCGTCGGCCGCAATTCACATCGCCGACCGAAGCAGGCCAACACCGCCCTGGGCCGGTGAGTCAGAGCGTGGATTTTTCCTGCAGGATGGGGATGGGCTACGAATCGAGATTCTCTACAAATAACATATCACTAATCAATTACATAGGAAAACTGGTATGAAGAAGTTTGCAGTTGTCGTCTTGTCTCTCATGATCGGCGTCTCCTTCCTGGCGGCACAACAGCAAGGCGGCTGGAAGTTGGACAAATCACACAGCGGTGTCATCTTCTCTGTGCGGCATTTGGTCGTCAGCGAGGTGACAGGAAATTTCAAAGACTTAGACGTTGTTGTCCGCGCTACAAAAGATGACTTCACAGATGCCAGTGTCGATGCAACGATCAATGTTGCGAGCATTAACACAGACAACGAACGAAGAGACAATCATCTGAAGTCGGACGACTTCTTCAACGCGGAGATGTTTCCACAGATCAAGTTCAAGAGCTCTTCATTTGAGAAGGTGGGACAGAACAAGTACAAGATTACTGGCGACCTGACAATACGTGATGTCACAAAGAAAGTCACTTTCGACGCTACGTACTACGGCTCCGTCAAGGGGATGGGAGGTGCCACCGTAGCTGGTTGGAAGGCTACGTTAGACCTTAACAGGTTCGACTACAACCTGAAGTGGAATCGCACAATTGAGTCGGGTGGACTCGTGGTCGGAGAGACAGTGACGATCACCCTGAATCTGGAACTCGTAAAGCCGGTAGCGTAGCTCCGGCTCCCTGCGATACAAATAGCAAAGCCCGCTCTCCTCACGGAGGCGGGCTTTGTGCTTTTGGTATCTGGCGGTCAACGGAGTGCGACCGCGTTCCTACACCTTCACGATCCACTTCATTCGATGCATGAAATGCGCAATGCAGTACAAGAACAGCATAAATGCGACGGAATGTGCGAAGGAAGCGATCATCGGATCGCCAAACAGTGCGAGAAAGCCGTGTTCATAGTACCACGCCTTGAATGACGTCTCCGCTCCGAACAGCTTCATACCGAACAGCCGCCCGAACACTCCCGAGAGAACAAACATCGTGATGGCGTTTTGTCCGTAGATCGCGAACGGTTTTTCCCATCCTCTCCACCCCTTCACATCCAGGATCCAGTAACAGCACGCCAGGACGTTGAGCGCCAGTCCTGCCATGAAAACCGCGTAGGTGCTGGTCCACAGCGGCTTGTTGATCGGCAGCCAGTTGTCCATGATGAGTCCGATCAGGAGCAGGATGTTTCCCGCCACGAACATCCAGGCCGTTTTCACTTCTTTCGAGTTCTCCGTCCGTAGCCACGCCCCCGTGAAGACACCGAACATCGCGGTGGCAATCGCCGGGATGGTACTGAAGATTCCCTCCGGGTCGAATCCAGGAACCGGTGCTCCCCTCCACGTGTGTCCTTTCAGTAGATTCGCATCGATGTACCATGCCAGATTTCCCCGCGCTTCCCATATTCCCACGCCATAACCGGGAACATTCACAGTCTCAATGACGATCCAGTATAACGCAAGTAATGCGAATGTGATCCCAATCTGAGTGCGCGTCGACGTATACAGAACAAGCAGGCCAGCAATAAGATAACATACGGCAATTCGTTGAAGCACGCCGGGGATCCGGATTGTGTTCAATCCTGCCGTTTGAAGAAGTTCCGGGAAGATCACCGGGATGCATGCAAGGACCACGCCCACGGCTCCAAGGACGTAGGCTCGTGACCGCGGATGAACAGGTTCACCGTGACGAGGAGCAAGCGTACGCCGTATGAGAACGAGGATGTACGTAAGCCCGGCGACCCAGAAGAAGAACAGACTCAGGTGGGGAACGCCGGCGAGGAACAATCCGAGGAAGAAGATCACTCCCGCGCGCCAGACCACATGCCACGCGAGCATCTTCTTGTCTTCTCCCCGTTCCACGCGCTTCGCGAACGAGAGCATCATGGCAACGCCGACGATCCACAGGAAGAACGGGAAGACTGTGTCCGTGTACGTCCAGCCATCCCACGGCTTGTGTTTCCACGGTGCGTAGATATGTCCCCAACTGCCGGGATTATTGACAAGCATCATACCCGCGATGGTCGCACCGCGGAAGACATCGAGGGAGAGAAGTCTGTCGCTTGTCTTCGCTCCTGCCGAGGGTACCATGATGGCTCCTTATGAATGTCTCAGTTGTCGGAAGGTTCAAACCGCAGATCGGAAATCAACCGTCGACACGCACGAACTCATCCCCAGGAGGTTCCGGACCGAAGAAAGATCACTACAATCCAGCCCACAAGAAGTGCAGCAACGATAAAGATTCGAAGTTTCTTGTCTGATGACATAGGTATTCGACAAAAAGTATTCGGGCAAAGATAGAAACTTTTGGCTGGACAAGCAAAACGGGGCACAGGCGCCGTGAGGTGGCAGAGACGAATCGCCTATTTCCGCTGTTCTTCTGCCGGCTCCGCATGAATCATGAATCTCTGTACCCGAGGGAAATGCTGATACAGCTGCGTCTCGACCTTAGTGATAATCTGATGCACCTCATCGAGTTTCATCGAGCTGCTCAGCAGACATGCCAGCGACACGTGGTGGTGAGCAGCGTGCCGTAGCACGGTGATATCTCTGCAGCCGAGAATTCTTGGATCACTGCACACCAGATCCTCGATGGCCCGGCACAGTTCCGGTTCCTCCTCGGTTGCGTGCAGCGATTCGCCCTGGTCGGGAAGGTACTCCTCGAGGTGAATTGTAATATTTCCAACCGATGGAATCTCTGTACGGATTTCTTCTTCGATCTCAGAGGCGATGGCATGCGCCTCGACAAAGGTGTTCCCTTTCACATACTCAAGGTCAAAATCGATGAAGTACTTCCCCCCTGATTGATGCACTTCGAGATTATGGGGCGGTCGAAGACCTTTGTTGACCACGATCATTCTGATGCTGTCAATGACGGTCTCATCCTGCCGTCTCATCGGCTCCGCATGGACCGTCACATCTGCACCTGCAGATGCCGCCACAACGGCGTGTTCAATCTCATCCATAATCCTGTGAGCCCGCTCGAAGGGGAGCGTGCGGCGAATGCCTACGGTCGTGTCGACGAACATCTTCGCTCCCGACAATCGCACCCTCGTGGAGCGTATCTCTTCTACCCCTTCAACGGAGCGGATCACATCGTCAATGTTTTTTGTCATCTCCGGAGGGACTCGATCCATCAATGCATCAATGGTACGGCGGCCGAGCCGGTAACTCACAAAGAGAACGAGAATTGCCACAGCCAGTGCTGCCAGCGCATCGAACGAGGGATACCCGAACGAGACGAATACAAGTCCCGCAAGCACCGTCAGAGACGACCAGATATCACTCGAGAAGTGAAGTGCATCTGCCTCAAGAGCCTGACTTCGGTGTTTCCGAGCTACCCGCAGAAGAGCCTTCGACCTGCTATAGTCAACGACAATCGCAATGACAATCACAACAAAGCTCCAGACATTTGCTTCCACATGCACGGAGCCTGTAACAAGGCGCTCGATTGCCTCCCAGATGATCCATCCGCATGTCACGATCAAGAGGATGGTCTCGAACAGTGCGGAGACGTTTTCCATCTTGCCATGGCCATACTGATGCTCCTCGTCGGCAGGCCTGTCAGAAACTGATACCGCGAAATAGGTAATAAGGGCCGCCATGAGATCGAGACCCGAATGCGCGGCTTCGGAGAGAATGCCCAGGCTGTTCGTCCAGAGACCCACGCCAAGTTTCATGCCCGTGAGAAAGATTGCAGCGACGACAGAGCTCAGGGCGATCGCTTTCTTTTCCTTGCTTGCGGCTTCCTCGGTCATTGAAGTTCCTCGAACGTTGCAGTCCCGATTGGGTACTTCCGCCAATCACGATAGTCGAAGTGCCACCACTCCGACTCAAACACCTTGAATCCCTCCCTCTCCATCATCTGTCGGAGCAACGCCCGGTGCCATCGCTGAAGGGACGTTCCTCCGGTGTACTCCGGAGCTGCGCGGTGGGAAAACTCGTCGTACCCTGTGACCATTTCAACTGTCCGGCCTGTCCTCGGGTCGAACAGCGAGAGATCCACTGCACAACCCCTGTTATGCCTCGATCCCTTTGCGGGATCAGCGACAAACTCTTTTTGAGCCTGCGGTGTTGCATCCCAAAACATCTTTGTGACGTACCATGGACGATACGCATCGTGGATCACCAGACCGTAGCCCAACGCGATGAGCGACCGATGAACCCTCACAAGTGCTTCGGCTGCAGGCCTCTGGAGGAACGCGCGTGCCTGAGAATAGAACTGTTCTCCCATGAAGTTGTTGGTCGACGCATACCGAATATCAAGCCGGATCGTCGAATCAAGCATCACAAGCTCGACAAGATCTGATTGGAAAAAATCGCCCAGTTCATTTGGCGGATTTGCCCTTAGCGCCTCCTGTCGCAACAGTGATGGAGCTCGCAGCGGTTCGATGCGGAACGATTCACCGTCCGTCCCCCCGTATGCGATGCGCCGGTACTCCCTCCCATCCACAAACAAGAGCTTCGCCGCACCATCCTCGTTGCGGTCAAACCGGCAACTGACTACGCCAAAGGCACCCATTTCCACCGCCGAGAATGTGTCCTCCGATTTTTGCTGGAGCCGGCGCGACAGACCTGACGTCTCCTGAAGATAGAGATCACCATCACGTTCAAGAACCGACAGCGTCTCGCCTTCCTTTACGTACTCTCCGATAAGGCCTCGCCATCGCAGCGGGATGTCGGCGGGCTTCTCCTGTGCCCAGCCAATAACACAGAAGAACGCAAGGACAAGTACGGCTGATTGCAGATGATGACGTACATGAACCATGATGATCGGCGCTTAGAACTTCAGAACTTCTCGCATTTTTCTCAAGATCGGTTGAATCTCGCGGTCCCAGTACTGCCAGTTGTGCCCGCCAGGGGTTTCGTGGTATTCATACGCCGCTCCATATGCGCGAAGAAGGTCGGTGAAAGCTCGGTGAGCGGGCAGAAAACTCCTATAACCATCCTGCGTCCCCATGACAAGGTAAAGATACGGCAAAGAATCTTTTGAAATTTGACGATAGAGTTGAAATACGTCACCTGCTGGGCGATTATGGGCAGATGGTTCTCCAAAAGCCCTCAGGAGGCTTGGGAACAGGGCACGCTCAGGAGCCCGTGTTGTGTCATTCAATCCCCTTGGAAATGTGATGGCGCCGCTCAACGACGCGGCAAACCGGAATTGCCGCGGATGCCTGAGCGCCAGCATCACCGCTCCATATCCTCCCATGGAAAGACCTGCAATCCCTTGACGCGTCGTATCAATCGAATACATTTTGTTTACATAGGTGGGAA
>Ga0233421_10000290_pt1 | contig 22652 bp, 24 predicted proteins | sample Watercolumn_Mata_3_FD_182725 | JGI IMG/M metagenome (GOLD analysis project Ga0233421, IMG submission 182725) | Freshwater microbial communities from Lake Matano, South Sulawesi, Indonesia - Watercolumn_Matano_2014_107_MG | ecosystem: Environmental > Aquatic > Freshwater > Lake | place... | reverse complement strand
CTTGCGGTGCATACCGGTCGCGGTACACACCGCATCCAGTATCTCTTTTTTTCCTCCCTCTGGATGCCTTCCCGTATTCCTTCTTGTGTTGTGCGAAAATGTTTCGTTTGGTTGTCATGTGCATATGGGGATACGGTAACACTTTTTATGGATTACCCACTTCGTTTTCGGTAACGCTTTTTATGGGCTAGAGCGGAGTTCTACACTTCATCCTTTAAATCTGCTATACTATACTCATATTCATCATCACACGTATGTTTATGACAAAATCTCTCATGTGTCAGAGTTGCGGTATGCCAATAAAAAAGGATCCCCAAGGCGGAGGGACTGAAGCGGACGGATCGCTCTCGGTGAAGTATTGCAGTTATTGTTATCAACACGGTGTATTTACCACGCCGAATATGACCGCGTTAGAGATGCAAAAGTTTGTTGCCGCGAAACTGAAAGAAATGCATTATCCAGCATTCATCGCGCGCTTTTTTGCCAAAGGTATTCCAGAATTGGAACGGTGGAAGTCCGCACCTGTTGTACCGCAGACAGAACAGTCTCCTCGCGATGAGTCTGTGAGCGGGACGGGGGATATGGAGAGCGGGTCATAATTGTTAGTTTTATTTTATTATGTATGAAACATAAAAACGAAAGCACACTCGCGTATTTTGGGCGTAATCTTTACTATATCTTTGGCATTGTCATTGTGTGGCGTGGAGTGTGGTATATCCTTGATTGGGTTGATGTCGGATTTTTTGGTGGCAATCATTATTGGACTGGTGTGGTGGGAATCGTTCTCGGTCTTATTTTGTTGTATCTCCCCGATGGTGATTTGAAGGAAATAGAAAAGTTGTAATTCTTGCAAATCTTTATTAAGAAATGATGGCAAGCATACAAAATCGCCTCCGGGAAGAGGGCGATTAAATAAATGTCACACGATCACACAAGATGGTACGTGCGGGAGTTTGCGACCGTCCCACGATCTTGGTTGTGAGTGATGACATCCGAAAAATGGTCGGATAAATCTGGAAGCATATCGGGCGCGCCATGTGATCTCAAAGCAAAAAATTACTGGAAGAACGATGGGGTATATATCCCGCTTGTACCGTGCGATTTTCTGTCAAAATCGGTTTTTGTTCACCGAAACATCGGTGATAGGTACAAGCGGGGGAACGCCCTCTCAAGAATTTCATCCTAGTCTCTCCGGGAATAAATGTCAATAGTATAGCATGTATATGCTCAACGTGGTCATTGATCAAAAAGAAACCCCGCCTTGTAGGTAGGGTCGTGGGCTGGGATCAGAGACCTTACCACAAGAAAATGTTGCCCTTGCTTGACACCCTCTGCGTGAGGGACGGCTTCCACTGAAAATGGGAAGGCGTATAGTATATGTGTCAAAAAGGGACAACAGCCAATGCCGTCTCCTCTTTTTATACCTTACCCAAGGGAGGGGGGAAGTGGTGGACTTTGGCGCCGAGAACCGTGAGTTCCATCGCTAACTCAAGCCCGAAGGCGAGCGGCGCTCACAGTTTTTGTGGACACACGTAGTTGCTAATCCATCATTGCGCCAGTGAGCCGAAGGATTGGCTCGGCGGGGCAATGCGTATATGACAGAGGTGCTTTCTTCTCGTTATTTGGATATATGTGTGCTATGATTGAGCGTATATGGAGCCATCAAAACGAGTTATTACGCCACAGGCGGAGGACTTTCCGCAGTGGTATCAAGATGTTGTCCGCGAAGCGGGACTTGCCGAATCATCGGATGTGCGCGGGTGCGGTATTGTGAAGCCGTATGGATACAAGATATGGGATCATATCAAGACGGAGCTTGCGCGAAAGATTGAAGCGACGGGTGCGGAGAATGTGTATTTTCCACTCTTTGTTCCAATAGCCAATCTTGAAGCAGAGGCTGATCATGTTGAAGGTTTTTCTCCGGAACTTGCCGTGGTGACCCATGCAGGCGGTGAAGAGTTGACTGAGAAGTATGCGGTACGTCCGACAAGTGAAGCTGCGATGTATACGACGTATGCCAAGTGGGTGCAAAGTTATCGGGATTTGCCGATGCGCCTCAATCAGTGGAATAATGTGGTGCGTTGGGAAAAACGTCCGCGCGCGTTCTTGCGATGGAGTGAATTTCAATGGCAAGAAGGGCATTCCGTTTTTGTTGATGAACAGAGCGCTCTTGATGAGGTGTGGCAAATGCTCGCCATTTACAAAGATATGTACGCGCATATGGCGATTCCGGTGATTGATGGGAAAAAATCCGAGTCGGAAAAGTTTGCCGGTGCCGTTATGACCACAACAGTGGAAGCGATGGCTCGTGATGGGAAAGCAATCCAAGGAGCGACGAGCCACTATCTCGGTACCAATTTCGCCAAAGTGTTTAATGTGAAATATCTCGGTGCCGACGGCGAACATCATCTTGCTCATCAGACGAGTTGGGGTATGAGTTGGCGAAGTGTCGGCGCGCTCATCATGGCACATGGCGATGACAATGGACTTCGTCTTCCGCCAAATGTGGCGCCGATTCAAGTTGTCATCGTTCCTATTTATAAAGATGAGAATAAAGATACCGTACTTGGTTTTGCGCGACGTATCGCTTCACAATTGTCCAGTATGCGTGTTCATCTGGATGAGCGTGATGGTCAGACACCGGGATTTAAGTTTCATGAGTGGGAAGTGAAAGGTATACCGGTGCGTCTGGAAATTGGAGGCAAGGAAGCAGACGAGAAAGCGGTCACGGTATATCGTCGTGATACGGGTGCGAAAGAAAAGATTTCCGCTAATGATGCGTGGGAGTATATCATGAAATTGTTCGGTGATATCCATGACACACTCCATGATCAGGCACAGGCATTTATGACGTCGCATATTCATCGCATTGAGAGTATTAATGATATTGATGATCGTATCGGCTTTTTTGAGGCGAGCTGGTCTGAGACGCTGGAATCAGAAAAATTGCTCAAAGAACGGTTTTCCATTGTGTCGCGTGTTTTACCCAGACAATATGAAAATACTGTTCCGAAGAATGCCAAATGTTTTATTACAGGAGAGCCCGCAAAGCATGACTGGTATTTTGCAAAAAGTTATTGAGGTGCGTGTCGAGTATCAACTTTATCATGCACCACGCAAGGCATATGATTGTACGTGTCGAGTAGACAGATGAGAAAAGCGGCGCGGAGCGCCGATTTGACAAATATACGCAAACAATCACTTTTTAAGGAAAAACAGACAAGATAATGTATCTCATGCGTAGATTGTCCAGGTCGAAGAAAACAACTATTGCGCGGACGTTGTCATCACACGTGTATGCGGCGGATGATTTTTAATGTGAAAAAGAAAATATGTGTTTGATGCAACTTATCTCAAAGAAGTACACCGATGGAATATTGATCAAGTGTGAATATCCACAACGAAAGGGGAAACATTAATTGTTGTCAATAATATAAATGTTGAGGACGATGATATGAAACTTTATGTACAAATCGCCATGGAATATGAATATACGATTATTTTTATCGAACCAGATATGTCGTAGGCATTTGACCTAGAAGAGTTGGTAAAACGAACCGTGCATGATGTTCCTTTGAATACTGTTATACACCGTCTCAAACATTAGCAAAAGGATGGGTTTTGTTGCATAAAAACCATTTATTATATTAAATATTTTGAAATATTTGTTTCGGGGTGTTCTCTGTGATATCGCATACGAGCGTATCATGGAACACAATAACTCTCAGGAGTCCCGAGAGCGTGAAAGGTGTTAAGAATATTACATTTAATGACAATCTCGTTTTGTTGTCGTCTGCCAGTGCGGAAGGATATACGATCACCAAACGTACGCTTGTACCGAAACATTACCGTCTCGCCGAGAGAACGGGTATGGTAGCCGGAGGATGCTTTCTATTTCGTGCGTGAGGTTTGCTGTATAACGCGGATATTTTCGTCTCTCGGATGACGGGGCGACGCGGTATTGTTGCCGTGATACCATATCTTCGCGTTTGTTCGTGGTAGTATATGGTAGCCGATGACACCACGGTTCGCGAGCGCGTCATACACACCTCTTGTGTCGTATGCTCCGTCACTATAGAAGTCGGTGAGGTACGCTGTCTCTTGCGCGAGAATGTCCGTGACCGTTTGCGCGTCGTGGACGGCATTGTTGGTCACTTCCATGGCACGGATTTCTCCGTCTGTGCCAATGGCAATATGAATCTTTGTCCACGACCGTCGTTTGGAATGTCCATGTTTGTGCACTTTCTACTCTCCTTCACCGAAGACTTTCGCCTGTGTTGAGTCGAGAATAATATCCGTACTTTCTTTGACATTTTGCGTAATGTTGTCTCCAGCGTGTCGGCTCGTCTGGATATGGTGGAGTAGTCGGGTACACTAAGCGATATGCTCATGAGCGCGAATATGGATTGGGCACATCCTTGCGTGGCACGCAGTGACATGCCGTGGAGTGTGTAGAGGGACACAACTGTTTCAATGGCTCTGTATGAATATGTATTGTGTCCGTCTCCATACCACCATGTTGCAATGTCATCCGGTATCCAGAGTGTGAGTGATCCGCGTGCCACAAGTGCTGTGTTATAGGTGCTCCAATTGCGCACTTTGTATGTCTTTGTTGATTTGGTAGGTAGTATGAATAGTGTCTTTGGATGGTTTCATATACATCTTCGTGCCACAAAGCCGTTTTTCTTCAGCAATACAAATAACTAACATCTCATGAGACATCACACGAATAAAAAACGTGAGCAAAAAACGCCGACATAAAAAAGGGGTTCATGATCACACTCAGACGCATGCAAGTGTATCGCAAAGATGTCACACTTCTCATGTTTTTCGGTGTTTTTGACGCTATATTGAAAGGAATCGCTCCATATATCCAGAAGATTTTTTGGTGCTCTTGTTACGCCGAACACCGTTTTGTTTGCAGGATACACAATGCCACTTTGGGCGGTCTTTTTATCTGTTTGGGCAACAATGAAGTTCGTCTTTATCTTTACAGATTGGTTTTCGGCAATAAAAAGCGCTTCTCTTGGTGGGCAAGTATATACGGAGTACGTCATTACAGGAGCAAGACAATTATTTTCACTACTGATGTCTTTTCACAAAAAAAACAAAAAAATACATAAACAATTGGATAAGGCTGGAGATCGTATTTTCGGTATTATAAAAACCTGATTATCAATCTTTTGCCTGATTTCCTGTCAATCATCGTTGGCTTTATAGTCATGTATACCATCAATTTGTTGTTCGGGACGATTGTTTTTACCGACCTCGCTATTTATGGTGGTCATTCTGTATGTTCGTATTCCTGTAACTTCAAAATATTCCTCAATTATGCACAAAGGGTATCAAAAAATGTATGGATATCTTTCGGACGCGATGACGAATATTGCGAATGTGAAGCAAACAGGGAGTAAGAGACATGAAGGTGACAAAATTGAAAAAGGATTCAAGGAAGGCGCATCCCGTATCTTTCTTGAAAATCAGAGACGGTAGACAGTGGGCAAGCATCACAAGTATTCATTATGTTTACGGTGTAGTTTACCATTTTTATCATCTCGGCGGTATGGATGTCGCATGGAGCGATAACCTTTGGTGACCTCATGATTTTCAACGGATACTCTTTGATGATCTTTGGGCCATTTATGCGTTTAGGAGGTAAGTGGGCATAGGTTGAGGATGTGTTGGTCGCTGTTGCGCAAGCGGAAGACGTTTTTTTAACACCGATTGAGACACATGTTCCTGTGGGCGCATACGCTCCCGATGACATGCGGGGAGATGTTATGTTCTCCAATGTGATATTCGCATATGATAGGGGTAAAAAACGCGAAGTGATCAAAGGGGTGGACTTTTCCGTTATAGCCGGACAGACGATTGCATTTGTTGGTGGTTCTGGTGCGGGAAAGAGTACGCTCATGGACTTGGTGTCCGGGTACTTTTTTCCGAAGAAAGGAAGAGTTCTTGTTGATGGTACCAATGTGAAGAAATGGGACTTGTGTATATTGCGCAGACATATTGGTATCGTTCCACAAGAACTCATGCTTTTCAATGCTTCTGTTTTTGAGAACATCCGATATGGATCATTTAAAGCGATACGTGTTGATGTGGAACGTGCAGCGAAGATTGCGAATACCCACGAGTTTATTGTGAAATTTCAAAAAGGATATAATCAAATTGTGTGTGAACGTGGTGTGAAGTTGTCCGTTGGATAAAAACAACGCATTGCAATCGCACGTGCGGTTTTGCGCAACCCGAAGTTTTCATCCTTGACGAACCGATGTCAGCACTTGATACGGAGTCTGAACAGAAAATTCAAAAAGCCATGGAACGACTTATGAAAGGAAGAACAACGTTCATCATTGCCCATCAATTGAGTACAGTGCGAAGGGCGGACAAGATTCTTGTGTTGAAGGACGGTACGATTAATGAGCAGGGGACGCACGAGGAACTGCTTGGAAAAGATGGAGGATTTTACAAACATTTGCACGGGTTGTAAACGGACATCTATAAAGATGTTAAGTTACCCGAAGTTGATCTTGAAAAAGTCATAAAAAATCTGAATGAGACCTACTGCCAAATACAAAGAACGAAATACGCCACGGACTCTTCCGTGGCGTATTTAGCGTATCGTCTTTAGATTGTGAAGTCCTGCGATGGTATGAAAGATGGTGCTATATCTCGTGAGTGCGTTTCTGAAGCAGTATGAAAGGATGCGCCATTTTTCAGGTGCGCAAACACATATTCAACGACAATGCGGTATGTCACGTAGGTATGATTCTGTTGTTTTTAACTGGCAGTGAGTGAGTGAAATTTTGATGATTTTTGAGGCACAGAAAGATGTGTCCCGAGATACCCTCAATCTCCCCAAGCGGGTATGTGTGTGGGAAAGGTAAGCGGGTTGTTGATGGTTGTTTGCCATAGGAGTGATATGTTGTTGGTTAAGAGCAGTTAACATTTGTCACTCCATAAGGTTAACTCTACATGTGCTTGACTCCGAAAGTGACATGTGTATAATAAGGAGACGCTCGGATTACGGGCGGCTCTTTGACAAGAGAATAAGCCAACGTCTATTAAGGAGAGACACAAAGAAATGCCCTTTCTTTTGTCTCGTTCGTGTGAATGAACGACCTTGGTCGTACATTTATTTTTTAACTAGAGTTTGATCCTAGCTCAGGATGAACGCTGGCGACGTGGATAAGGCATGCAAGTCGAATGCCACACCTCCCATGTTTTATCTTTTGTGAGATAATGGGCGTATGTATTACGTCTATCTTATTCAAAGCGAGAGAAATGGCAGAATATACACAGGATACACATCGGACTTGAAACGACGGATGCGCGAGCATCAATCGGGTTCATCTCCATATACGCGGAACAACGGTCCGTACAAACTTGTGTATTATGGAGCCTACGCTTCTGAAGATGATGCTCGTGAAAGAGAGAAGCAATTGAAATTACGTAGCAATGCGTATAAACAATTGCGCTCGTGCATCACAGAATCAATTTGCAAAGGAGATGAAGCTTGAGAGGTGTGGCATGGCAGACGAGGTAGTAACACGTAGGAACATTCCCCATAGTCGGGCATAATCCGGAGAAATCCGGAATAATACTCGATGGTCCCAGCCCTACTTTTTGTTTTCAAGGTGATACAATGGATATCATGTATATCGTGTATTGTATCCAACATTCTTCTTCGTTTGAGATATATATTGGATTTACGAAAAATCTCGAACAACGACTTCGTTCTCATAATGAGAACAAAAATCGATCAACGAAGAAGAACGACGGCGAATAGATTCTTGTGTACGCGGAAGCGTATCGATCCGAACATGATGCACGAGTGCGTGAGTTAAAACTCAAATAGCACGGAAGCGCAAAACACGGACTCAAAAAGAGAATCGCATCAAGTCTTCTTGAAGTCAAAAAGTAGGGCTGGGTAAAGATTTATCGCTATGGGATTGGCCTGCGCAGTATCAGCTTGTTGGTAAGGTAACTGCTTACCAAGGCTATGACGCTTAGGGGAGGTGAGAGCCTGACCCCCACCGATGGAACTGAGACACGGTCCATACTCCTACGGGAGGCTGCAGCCGAGAATATTCGACAATGGGCGGAAGCCTGATCGAGCGACGTCGCGTGATTGATGAAGTCTTTCGGGATGTAAAGATCTTTTATGCGTGAAGAAATTATTGACATTAGCGCATGAATAAGGGGCCGCTAAACTCGTGCCAGCAGCGGCGGTAATACGAGTACCCCGAGCGTTATCCGGAATTATTGGGCGTAAAGGATGCGTAGGCTGTCGTGTTAGTCTTTTGTTAAAGCCCGGGGCTCAACCCCGGATGGGCGAAAGATACGGCACAACTTGAGGGCGCGAGAGGTGCATAGAACTCACGGTGTAGGGGTGGAATCCGTTGATATCGTGGGGAATACCAAATGCGAAGGCAGTGCACTGGCGCGTTCCTGACGCTGAGGCATGAAAGCGTGGGTAGCGAATGGGATTAGATACCCCAGTAGTCCACGCCCTAAACGATGATGACTGGCTTTTCGGAGTATCGACCCTCTGAGAGGCGAAGCTAACGCGTTAAGTCATCCGCCTGGGAAGTACGGCCGCAAGGCTAAAACTCAAGGGAATAGACGGGGGCTCGCACAAGCGGTGGATTATGTGGTTTAATTCGACGATAAACGAAGAACCTCACCAGGACTAGAAACCAAGCTGCACGCTCCGTGAAAGCGGAGTTCCTTCGAGGGTGCTTGGCAGGTGATGCATGGCCGTCGTCAGTTCGTGGCTTGAGCTGTTCCCTTCAGTGGGGTAACGAACGCAACCCTCATCGTCTGTTATAAGTGTCAGACGAGACCGCCCAGCCCTTTTTGCAGTATCGAAAGATAATGCCAAAAGGGCTGGGAGGAAGGCGGGGATGACGCCAGGTCAGCATGTCCCTTGATGTCCTGGGCTACACACGTAATACAATGGCCGATACAACGGGTCGCGACGGGGTAACCCTGAGCCAATCCTAAGAAAGTCGGCCTCAGTTCGGATTGAGGTCTGCAACTCGACCTCATGAAGTTGGAATCGCTAGTAATCGCGGGTCAGCTATACCGCGGTGAATATGTTCCCGAGCCTTGTACTCACCGCCCGTCAAGTCAGGGGAGTCGGAAGTGCCCGAAGTTCCTACGTTCGTAGGACCTAAGGTAAATTCGATGACAAGGACTAAGTCGTAACAAGGCACGGCTAGCGGAAGCTGGTCGTGGAGTATGTCAATTGACGCCCGTTTCGCGGATAGCGAAACTGATGTCGATCTCATTTTTCTAAATGATGAAGTGTTCGTCTCGGAGCTTTGAATTGAGACGGCAGTAGCGTGCGCTACAAACAACGAACGAGACAAAAGAAAGAGCGTTTTCGCTCTTTAAGAAATACACCCGCAAGGGTGTATTTTCTTTTGCAAAGAACGATATATGAGGCGCGCGATGGCGCTTGTGTCACCGTGCGCCTTTATTGCTTCCGTGTGTTATTTCTGATATAGTTTCAGCACGTCTTTTGGTAATTTGTGTATGTATCAGACAGGTTAGATTGCAGCCCAAATATGTTTTATATAAATATACCATTCGGATGGTATAAGAATACATACGAAAAATAGTGTATTTTGTGCGCGTTTAGCTCAGGTGGTTAGAGCGCAGTCCTGATAAGACTGAGGTCCCAGGTTCGAGTCCTGGAACGCGCACAAAGTGCAATATCGTATGTATTCTTATGTCATCCTCATTCGTATTTATAATACTGGGGATTCTAAATATCCCAAAAATATGAAAGATAACAAAAAAGTGTTTCTCAAAAATTTAGGATTAATAGACAACATTGGTACTTAACATTTGAGGAGTGATTTGATAATTTTAAAGTGCTTGTCAGGACGTAAGCCGCGATGCACATTGACGTACATTTTCAAAATATTAAATGACCCATTGAGTGAATTTGTAGTATTCAGAATACAGCGCTCGGGATATTGTTCATACGTATACAAGTAGGGAAGATTTCGAACCATGCTTCCATACGCGCTTCGCAGTTTTTGATGAGTATATCGAGGGCGGGTAAGCCCGATAACATATGTTTTTTCATTCAAGTCATTGGCAAATGTGCGCGCGAAGAACGTGAGTATATCTCGCAATTCACATTCAGACACATGAGCAATCTTTCCCACAATGGAAAGAAGCGCTTTGTGTGAATCACGCTTTGCTCGAGTGGTGATTTTTCGCTTTACAATCTTCCATTGATGAAACTGGGATATCTGTACGGGAATATCCGAAAAGACAGCCGGAATACCACGTTTCCCGTCCAATACAACCGCCTGAAGTGTGTATCCGTGCTCCTGTAGACATGTCCGTGCTTTTTAGTATTCGGCTTTTGTCTCACTTACAATCTCGTGCACGTGAAGATTTTCATGTTCATTCGGGTCTCGTGCCACGAGAACACCGCGTCGTCTTCCGAAATATGTCACGTCTATAACGACAACGCATGGACGAGGGCGATGTGTTTTCTGCGGCTCTCTGTGCGCGTCAAGAAGACGCTTCACCGTTTTGGTTGAGAGACGGTAGTCATGGGCAATCTGAGACCGTGTATGTTTGTCGCACACGTACGTGTTCCAGAGTACATCGACCAATTTCTTTTTTTCCGTGTGCTTGGACATGATTTTCCACACGTGGTACAGAGATACCGCATGACACCGTTTCGGAAACCCTTTTTAATGACATTTCGCTTGTTGCAACACAAGCATTTTTTTGGACATATTACAGCATGATGTAAATAATCATGAATAAATGCTTACACCATACCATAGATATTTGATTTCAAACATCAATGTTGTCTATTAACTCAATATTTAAGAAATCTGATTTTGTTAGATGAATTACACGTAATTTGCAAAAGTGTTCATTTTTTGAGTTTATGATTACATTAAAGTAAGAGGAAGCTTTTGAAAAGATGTTAGAATTTGTTTGAAATTTTAAGGTTGGAGATAATATTATTTATAATTTTAAGATTTTTTATTTTTTGTATAAGAAAAAAGAAGATTCTCCAGACGATGAAAAATATTTTCTTAATAAATCATTAATTGTTACAAGTAGACCTGCTGCCAAATACCAAAAACTGATATACTGAAGTTATATGAACATCATCTCCCTGAAGCAACGACCCAAGATCTTTCGTTGCCTGTTTGGTCTTACACCCAATGAGTTTGACACACTGTGTTCTGCCGTTACTCCCTTGTGATATACAACTGAAGAGAGATACGCGGTATGGTTTTCCCGAAAAAGAAATGCGGGAGGGAGACAAAAACGAACACTCTCTCTTGAAGAAACACTTGCCATGCTCCTTCTGTATTACCGCGCATATGTCCCGCATGTTGTCCTAGGGGAACTTTTCGGTACCGACGATTCTCTTGTGTGTCGATACTTCATACGCTTTGAACCTGTTGTTTTGTCAGTGTTCAATCTGCACAAGGAAACGATTGCCATCACGGGAGAGGAAGTACTCACGCTCTGTATTGACACGACAGAATAGGAAACCAATCAACAAAATAAAAATAACTATTCAAAAAAAAGAGACAAACAATCAAAATACAAATCGTCGCTGATGCTACACGACGCATACACCACGTGTCAGAATCAGTACCTGGTAACGTGCATGACAAGAAGTTGTTTGACGCCACACCGCTTACCTTTCCCACACACATACCCGCTTGGGGAGATTGAGGGTATCTCGGGACACATCTTTCTGTGCCTCAAAAATCATCAAAACTTCACTCACTCACTGCCAGTTAAAAACAACAGAATCATACCTACGTGACATACCGCATTGTCGTTGAATATGTGTTTGCGCACCTGAAAAATGGCGCATCCTTTCATACTGCTTCAGAAACACACTCACGAGATTACGAGGTGTTTTATCAAGAAACGGGAGTTGTGTTAGAACCTTGAATTCAGCAAGAACTTTGGCGATGTATATCGCTTCTGGTAAACAATAACTTGTACTGATATACTAAATTTATTATCCGTGAGTGGCTTATTCTCATCCCCATACGCGGACATATATATGGATCAACAACATATACAACAAAACCCGACGCCGGTTGTTCCTATGTCGGAGACACTAAAACCTGCGGAGCATCACAAGCGTCCAGGTTTGTCCGTCGTGTTGCGGTGGGCGCTTATTCTCGCGATGATTGTTGTGGTGAATGTATTTTTTGCTTCGGTTATTCAACTTGCGTATCCGAGTCCGGAATATAAGGACTTTTGTCCTGACCGACAGGTATATGTATCACCTGATACCCAAGAAGAATGTGTCGCTCAGGGTGGGCAATGGACGGAAAATCCTTCGTACAAGCCTGATATGTCGGGGATATCACGGGTGGATATCGTCGAGCAGGTGGGATATTGTAATCCTGATTATACGTGCTCAAAAGAGTATGATGACGTGCGTAAGGGATATGAGCGTAATATCTTTATGCTCTGGGTCGCGTTTGGTATCATGTTGATACTGTTGTCAGTCTTTATCGCAAACATGGGAGCGATTTCACTCGGCTTTTCACTCGGTGGGGTTATCGCACTCGTTGTTGGTACAATGATTTACTGGTCCGACATGGACGCATGGGTGAAAGTTGTTGTGCTCGGCATTGCGCTCGTGGTGCTTATTACGCTCGGGATTCGGAAGTTTCGGGACTAAGGTATGGAAGAGAGATTCGATTTCTCCGATAACGATGGAGTAAGAAAAGAAGGACAAGGAAGAGATGCGGAAACAGAAGCCATATATAAAGAGGCACTTAGTAGTATGGAAGATTCAGAGGAATCTTTTCTGCACAAAAAGAAAATGCCACTCCATTCTCCGGAAGACGTTTTCGAACTGTTTGGCCATGCAACATCGACACTTCGTCACATCGAAGAACTGGTCGTACTTTTTGATGATATCAATCCAAATACATTTACATCGTCCGTAATTGCCGATGCGTACGGCTATGTAACTGCGGTTATAGCGAATATTGGTAAAAGGGGGGTCTTTTTCCCAAAAGAGCCGGCTTTAGATTTTGTTACGCCTGATATCCCCGAACATATATTGGGTTCCCAAGAGGTCAGATTCCTTCAGGATCGATATCTTCGAGTTGCTGAACGTCTTATGTCAGGCGGATACGGAAGACGATACGCGGACTACTATCTCGGTACCAAAAAGGTGACAGCACTTTATGCACACGGCCTTGATTTGGATAAAAGTCCTCTTGGCATATGCACTATCGGCGAAACGGAAGTGCGAACAGATGAACATACCGCGCCGATTGTATTTCCGATATGGCTTATTGAACCTCAACCACAAGATGATTGGGTTACCTATACGCCACCCGTGTATCATCCACTTCATGGCATCAGCTTGCGCTTCAGAACAAATACCATGTATTTGGACACCCCTCGCAACATCAACTTCTCATACCCTCACATCACGGCATACTTCGTTGACACATTCGATATCGAAGCAGAAGAGAGCGACACTGCTGAACTTGAAGGGAGGGAAGCGTTCGAATATGTCGAAATACGTGCGAATGGCATGCCCGCTCTCAACGAACACGGAAAAGAACTCTTTATGCACGAGATTATGCCTGCATTCAGAAAAGACTTCGATTCTTTTGAGCTTATTGCGGAAGAGGGATATATCCCCGCACACTACGGAGTACGGGAAGACAAAGGATACGATATAAAAAATATCTTTCTCAAAATACCTCTTCGGTAAGACAACAGGTGACATGCGAAAAGACAAAAACAGCGCAGATATGGCATGCCCGCTGTGTTGCTGTGTGGCACCTCAGTACAGAGAATTATTAACAAAAGAGTGGTCCTGAGATATCACTTATCTAGAAGTCTTTTATTTCATAACACCATAAATAATGCACTGATGAAAAAACTACTGGTGTCTTTGCTGATTGTTTTGTTCTGTGTCTCATGTCTATTGTTCTCCGGGACAATTGGTCTCTGTCATCAGTTTTATCCACTTTATCCGACGCTAAGCCTTCTTCTCATCACGGCTGGAATCGTACTCCAGTGGGGAGTTGCGTTTTGCAACTCAATTATTTCTGATGCGCGTTCTGTGCAAGCATGTTCTGTCGTGCGGTTTGTTATCATATGGATAATAATCTGGTTACTGCAATTGATTATTTCTTGCATAGTTGTCAGAAGAGCAATAAAAACAGTGTCCAAGAACAATCCTTTGACCCCGATGTAATTCCGGGTTTTGTTTTGGTATTTGCGTTGAGATTTCAGTAATATTTTGATACAATAGTTTACACATTTTGTACAGATTATCCGGTATTATCGCATTACTCACGCTATGAAATACGACCACAAATCTATTGAGAAAAAATGGCAAAAGAAATGGGCGGAGAACCATATCTATCGCACGAATGATGATTTTGCCAATCCACATAAAGCATATATCCTTGATATGTTTCCGTATCCGTCGGGACAAGGTCTCCATGTGGGACATCCCAAAGGGTATATTGCGACCGACATTATCGCGCGAAAAAAGAAGATGGAAGGATATAATGTGCTTCATCCGATGGGGTGGGACGCATTTGGACTACCTGCGGAAAACTACGCACTCAAGACAAAAACACATCCGAAACAATCAACGGATGACAATATTGTGCGCTACAAAGAACAACTTTCCGTCATCGGATTGTCATATGACTGGGAACGGGAAATCAACACGACGGATCCTGCGTATTACAAATGGACGCAATGGGCGTTTCTTAAAATGTTTGAAAAAGGTCTCGCATATGAATCATACGAACCGATTAACTGGTGCCCGTCATGCAAGACCGGACTCGCAAATGAAGACCTTGATGGCAATCTTTGTGAACGGTGTGGATCTGAGATCGAGAAAAAGCCGATGCGTCAATGGGTGATAAAAATTACCGACTATGCCGATCGGCTTCTTAATGATGTTGAGGAACTTGATTGGCCCGAGCAAATCAAAGAATCACAACGCAATTGGATAGGGCGAAGTGAAGGGGCGATGATACGGTTTGAAATAAGAAATTCGAAATTAGAAGTTAGAGGCGATGAAAAGGATGTAGATGAGCCGGAGTATCTGGAAGTGTTTACGACACGGGCGGATACACTTTTTGGTGTTTCTTATTGTGTCATTGCTCCTGAACACCCACTTATCAATGGTCTAGGAGATGCTATAGAAAATATTTCTCAAATAAAAAATTATGTGAAGTATAGTACTCAGAAAACCATAATTGAAAGGACATCTAAGGGGCGAGACAAGACGGGGGAGAAACTCGAGGGTGTTGTTGCAATCAATCCTATAAATGGAGATAAAGTTCCTATTTTTGTTGCTGATTATGTGCTCGGTGATTACGGCACCGGTGCAGTCATGGCGGTGCCAGCACATGATGAGCGTGATTTTATATTCACAAAAAAATATCAGAACACGTTTGATTTGAAAATAAAAACGGTTATTGATGTAGGAACAAGAATTGAGGAGGTAAAACTAACACGCGAACAGAGGGTTGGTGAAGAGATTTTAAGCAACTCATACCTGTTTCGTGATTGGTTTCAATATAAAATTTCTTCAATAGATGATATATTCTTCTATACTAAGGTTGAAGATGATATTTGTGATGAAAATGAAGGTATTTTGGTCAATTCCGGAGAGTTCTCCGGACTTTCCTCAGTCGAGGCACGGGATGCGATTGTCACCGCACTTGAAGAAAAGGGTTTTGGTAAAAAAGCGGTGAAGTACAAACTCCGCGACTGGGTTTTTTCTCGTCAGCGGTATTGGGGTGAGCCGATTCCTGTTGTGCATTGTGAAGTGTGTGGTGTCGTCGCTGTTCCGGAACAATCATTGCCTGTGATGCTTCCTGATGTGAAAAGTTATGAACCGACGGGAACAGGGGAGTCGCCGCTTGCCGATATTGATAGTTGGGTGAATACGACATGTCCGACATGTGGTGGGAGGGCTATGCGCGAGACCAATACCATGCCTCAATGGGCTGGCTCATCGTGGTATTATCTCCGTTATATCGACCCACACAATACTGATAAACTCGTTGATCCTACGAAGGAAAAGTATTGGATGCCGGTGGATACTTATGTGGGAGGTGCCGAACATGCGACACGTCACCTTATTTATGCACGTTTTTGGCATAAGTTTTTGTATGACATCGGTGTGGTGTCCGGTGAAGAACCGTTTATGCGCTTACAACACGTGGGGCTTATCGGGGGAGAAGACGGGCGCAAAATGAGCAAGCGTTTTGGTAATGTGGTAAACCCTGACGATGTGGTGAAGATATACGGTGCTGACACATTGCGCGTGTATGAAATGTTTATGGGACCATTTGATCAAAACATCGGATGGTCAACGGATAATATCATGGGCGCGCGACGGTTTATCGAACGGGTATGGAAACTCGGTGACCGCGTGCAGGATACTGGGATGCTTTCATCTGAAGCGGAAACACTTTTTCACAAGACAATCAAAAAGGTGGGGGAGGATATTGATACGTTCGGGTTTAATACCGCCATTTCGTCGCTCATGATACTAGTAAATACGTTTGAAAAGGAAGCGGTGATTTCACGCGATACATACCGCACACTGCTGTCACTGCTTGCCCCCTTTGCGCCACATGTAGCTGAGGAGTTGTGGATGATGCATGAAGGAGTGGGGAGTATCGTCTATGCATCGTGGCCAACATATGACGCGGAGAAACTTATCGACACAACTGTGACCATTACTGTTCAAGTGAACGGCAAGGTTCGTGGTATGTTCCTCGCCTCTTTGGGAATCACAGAGGATGACGCAGTTGCCCGTGCACAAGCACTTCCCGAAGTGGCAAGACATTTTGTTGACAAGGAAATTAAAAAAGCCATATATATCAAGGGCAGATTGGTGAACCTGGTTGTTTCTTGATATATACATCCAAAAGACTTAATGAATGTTTGACAGCATGATAAAAAAGAGTTATTGTTAATACATAGAAGAGGAAGATATTCGTTGTTATCTCGTTTTATTATTATTTTACGCACACAATTATTCATGGTAAACAAACTTACATTCAATCCCAAGCAGGTCTCCAAGAAACTTCTTTCCGCATTGTCGGATCGAGGTAAGGATGTGCTTGTTAAACGTTTTGGTCTTGAGGATGATAAGCGGTATACTCTTGATGCTATTGGTAAAGAGTATGGTATCACTCGTGAACGTGTGCGTCAGATTGAAAACGCGGCCCTTGCCGCGATTCGTAAGGCGGATGTTTATGAAAAAACTGCGCCGATGTTTGATGAATTGCGTGCCGCAATTAACAAACTTGGCGCAGTTGTTTCTGAAGACGAGTTACTTTCGTCTCTTGCTAAAGATGAGGCGACTCAAAACAGCATTCTCTTTTTCCTTGTTCTCGCGGATCCGTTTACTAAAGAAAAGGAAGATGTCACATTTAAACAACGCTGGATTACCGATGCAGAAATTGCATCACGCGTGCAGAGTGCGCTTAAGAAGTTGACATCTGGTATCGCGTCTGACGCACTCATTCCGGAGCAAGAACTTATCGGACGTTTTTTGGATATGCTTGAGGATATCGCGGAAGAATATCGCACCGCCGATATTGCGCGTCGCTGGCTTACGCTTTCCAAAGAGATTGCCAGGAACCCGCTTGGTGAGTGGGGCTATGCCGACTCACCGTCCGTATCCGCACGCAGTATTCGCGATTACGCCTTCCTCGTCATTCGTCGCGAAGGCAATCCGATGCACTTTTCTGAAGTTGCACGTGCCATTGAAGAAACATTTGGCAAAAAGGCGCACACGGCGACATGTCACAATGAACTTATCAAGGATGACCGTTTTGTGCTTGTTGGACGCGGATTGTACGCACTCAAAGATTGGGGATATGTGCCTGGTGTCGTGCAGGACGTTATCAAGGAAATCTTGAAAAAGCATGGATCACTTACACGTGATGAAATTATTGATTATGTGATGAAAGAGCGTTACGTCAAACCTAATACTATTATTGTCAATTTGCAAAATCCGAAGAAGTTTACGCGTGATGCTAATGGTCGCTATTCTATCACTCGTTAGTTTTTATGCACTCTATATGCCGCGTTGTTCTGGTGGACAAGTCCTCTGGGAACGGCGCGGTGTTTGGTGTATCATTAAATAAAGATGACATCTAACCCACTCACGAATTTTCTTCTTGATGGAGTGCTTCACACTCTTTCATCTATGAACGAAACGGCTCTTTTGTGGTTGCCGATTGTGCTTAGTGTCACACTTGTGCGGTCGTGGGTTTATTATGTGCGAATGAAGTTCAATATATCGCGGGAGTATATACTTCTTGAAATTAGACTTCCCAAAGAAACATTCAAATCTCCCGTTGCCATGGAAATGTTTTTGGAAGGTATCAACCTCACTTCGCGTGAAGGGAATTGGTATACAAAATATATTAAGGGAACATCATGCCCAATTTTTTCTCTTGAGATGGTATCTATTGAAGGTGCGGTACGTTTTTTTATTCGAACTGAATCCGATTTTAGAAAATTGATTGAGACACAAATATACGCGCAATATCCGAATATTGAAATTGTTGAAGCTGCCGATTATACGTCGCATGTGCCATATGGACAAGCGAATTCCGATTGGCAATTGTTTGGTATGGAACTTGCGTTTACCAAAGCCGACCCGTATCCTATTAAGACGTATGTAACATATGGGTTGGAAGGAAATACAAAAGAAGAGTTTAAAGTTGATCCAATTACACCACTTATTGAGTATTTGGGAAGTCTCGAGAAGGGGGAACAGTCATGGGTGCAAATTGTTATTCGTGGAGCAAAGACCAAGCACGTTGCCGGAGGATTGTTCGGTAAGCAAACCGACTGGAAAAAAGAAGGTGGGGAATTGATAAAAGAAATGAAAGCAAAAGCATACGAAGCAAAAAAAGAAGGGACATTTACTGCGCCAACAAAAGGTGAAATGGATGCGATTTTCGCGATTGAACGAAGCATTACCAAACCGGGTTTTGATACCGGTATTCGTGTGTTGTATTTGGCGAAGAAAGATAATTTTGACAAAATGGCTATATCCGCCATGACCAACGCCTTCAAACAATTTAGTTCTCCCGATTTGAACGGATTTAAGCCCGGAAAGATTACCAGTTTTAATTTTCCATGGCAAGATTTTTTGGGGAGTCGTCTCGCAAAAATGAAAGTAAGGATGTTTAACGCGTATGTGGCACGAGGATATTTTAACCCACCTTTCAAGATAGTACCTATGGTTATGAATACTGAGGAACTTGCCACAATCTTCCACTTCCCAGGACAGGTTGTGCGTACACCTACGTTTGAACGTATTGAATCACGTAAAGGAGAACCGCCGGTCAATCTTCCTTTTTAATCTATTTTGTTGTATTATCATTCTTACTTTTTTCGCATGGAACCGGAACCTGTCATACCCGATATCTCCACGCCTCTTCCCAAAGTTGCAACGCCGGCCTATTCGTCGTTTAAAGCTCGTATGAAGCGCAGTTGGGAACGTTTTGCAGCATATCATTTCAGAATTCCAAAATTTAAAAACCCGAAGCGTGTTTTTATTGGTGGGGGTATTCTTGTTGTGTTGTTTATGATTCTTTTCAATTTTGTTTTTCTTCCACCTTCCGACTTCCCAATCGGAACACTCGTACACGTGGAAAAAGGAGCGACACTTGATGAGGTCGCTTACACATTTCGTGGGCGTGGCATTATTCGGTCTCCACTTACATTTCGTGTTATTGTCACGTATCTTTCGGTGAGTCATGCACCTATGTATGGGGATTATTTTTTTGATACACCTGAATCAGTGTGGAGCGTCGCCAAACGTGTTGCGTCTGGACAGTTTGGTTTGGACCCTATAAAGATAACCTTTCCGGAAGGAGCCACATCGTATCAGATGGCCGATATTCTTGTAAAAAAACTTCCCTCGTTCCCCAAAGATGATTTTCTTGCTCTCGCTGAAAAAGATGAAGGATATCTTTTTCCCGATACATATCAATTTTTACCGAACGTGCTTTCCGAGGAGATTATTAGGGAAATGGAACGTACGTTTGATCGTAAAGTCATTTCAGGACTTACGGAAAAAATTACCACGTCCGACAGAACATTGTCGGATATTATTATCATGGCGTCTATTGTTGAAAAAGAGGCTATTACATACAAAGATAAACGCATGGTCGCCGGTATTTTGTGGAAGAGGATTGATATTGATATGCCCCTTCAGGTTGATGCACCGTTTCAATATGAAATAGGGAAAAGTACGTTTGAGTTGACACGTGCGGATCTTATGAATGATTCAGATTATAACACCTATACGCGCAAAGGGCTCCCTGTTGGAGCAATTGCTAATCCCGGCCTTGAGTCTATTGAAGCGACACTCAACCCCATCGCAAGTGATTACCTTTTTTATCTTTCCGACCGCTATTCACAAATGCATTATTCAAAGACGTATCAGGAGCACATGGGGTATAAGGCGATATATTTGGATTGAAAGTTCGTAGTTCTTGGTTCGTAGTAAAAATATTATGGTTGTTCTACGGACTACCAACTACGAACTTTTCTTTTTATGAGACGTACACTACATAGGAAAGACCAAGAAAAAAAGGATGGATCACCCTCGGTGTTCGTTGGTTTGTCTGGCGGTGTTGATTCGTCGGTGTCCGCAGCGCTCTTGTGTGACAGAGGGTATGATGTGACAGGTGTTTTTATTCGTGTGTGGTCACCGCCGTGGATGGTGTGTACGCAAAAAGAAGATGAAAAATCAGCGCGAGAAGTGGCTGAGTATTTGGGTATTCCGTTTCGTGTGTTGGATTTATCTGACACGTACAAGCGGGAGATTGTTGATAATATGATTGCCGCATATGCTTCCGGGAGGACACCTAATCCGGATGTTTTATGTAATCGGCATATCAAGTTCGGTGGGTTTTTGTCATGGGCGATTGCCGAAGGTGCTGATGTTGTTGCAACGGGACATTATGCTCGAGTTGCGCCGATAAAGCGCGGATGGGTGGCACGGATGTTGCGCCCACAAGGCGCAACATCCGTGCCGTTTGCCCTTCTTCGCGGAGTGGACAAAAATAAAGATCAGTCATATTTCCTTTGGACACTCGGCCAACATGAACTCAAACACGCGCTTTTTCCTGTTGGTGGATATACAAAACCGGAAGTGCGCGCAATCGCCACCACGTACGGACTTCCGACGGCGACGCGCAAAGACAGTCAAGGGCTTTGCTTTGTCGGACACGTTGATATGAAGGAGTTTCTCGGGCATTACATTGAGCAAAAAACGGGCGATGTTCTTGATCGTGATGGGCGTATTATTGGATATCATGATGGAGCACATCTCCTTACTATTGGACAAAGACATGGGTTTATCATTACTGAAAAAACACCTGATGATACGCCGTATTATGTCGTCAGCAAGGATGTTGCAAAAAATACAATCACTGTTGCTCACGAAGGGGAAAAGGCGTTGTGGGAAAGGCGAGATGTTGATGTTGAAAATATATCATGGACGGGAAATGCTCCTGTTATAGACAGACGCTATACCGCTCAAATACGCTATCGCCAAAACCCGATGCCGTGCGTTGTGAAGAATATTGATTTTACAAAAAAAACTGCTAGCATTTATTTTAACGAAGCACTCATTTTTGCTCCCGGTCAATCGTTAGTATTTTATGATACGGATATATGTATGGGAGGAGGAATCATTATGGAATATAATGAATCTCGTGAAAGATGAATTGAAATACAGAAAACATGTTATTCTAAGTCAAGTTTGAAATAATAATTTATTCTCAATACCTCGACGCTTTGCCTCGGCCATTTCTTTCTTGTGATAGAATCTATTTATGGAACACGTTCGCAAAAGATACAATGTATCCCTTATCGTATATCATCTTGTTTGAAACATCGCAGTGAACACGATACCTCGATGCTCTGCGTCGGGGTTTTTCATTTGTAGTTTCAAAAAATATTTTTATCCGTCTGTAAAACATCTTCTAACACTAAATATCTGGTTCCACAAAAGAGAAAAATCTGCATAATTTTTTCATTTAAATTAAATTTTATAATTTTTTGCCAAAAGAAATGAGCCACTAACAGAATTATTAGTGGCTCATGCGTGTGACTGGTCGGCACTTAGTTCTTTTTTTCGTAGAGCAAAGTGCCAACAAAAATATATATTATAATTATAACCAGCGCTCCCATCTCTTGCGCGCTGTCTGGGTATTTGTTTTTTAACAAATACTCATTCACGTAAGAGTCGAGCGCCTCTACCATGGGCGCCCCGACCATCCAAATTACGAATGCTATATTTTTCATTTTTAATTTAACAATTTTTATTTTTGCAGTACTAACTTTGGAGCATAGCATAAAACAACAATCCTGTTAAATGGCATGGCAAAAAAATATAAAAAAGCTCTTAAATTAAGGAAATTATGCGGATTTTTTTCTTTTGCTCCACCCAAATTGCGCGTAATATCCCATTTAAAAGTGTTACCGAAATAGGCGGTGTCAAACATGGTTACCGCAATCATGATTGAGACGAATAATATTACGTTTCAGTGTATCAAGTTTCTGTTTCAACACAAGCCAGATTAAGTGTGGCA
>Ga0233421_10000288_pt1 | contig 22711 bp, 21 predicted proteins | sample Watercolumn_Mata_3_FD_182725 | JGI IMG/M metagenome (GOLD analysis project Ga0233421, IMG submission 182725) | Freshwater microbial communities from Lake Matano, South Sulawesi, Indonesia - Watercolumn_Matano_2014_107_MG | ecosystem: Environmental > Aquatic > Freshwater > Lake | place... | reverse complement strand
AGGACGCGGTTGAGTCGAGTCTGCGACTTGTATCCCAGGATATCCCGCAAACCGAGAACCATCCTGACCTTGTCCGCAAGGGTCCAGCCGACGCCGAAGTTGAGGTAGCCGGGGTGCAGCCCCCACCACTCCTTGATATCGTTGAGCGCCGGGTCGTACTCAAGCATCAGCTCGACGTCGTATGGCAGCAGGGTATTGAATGCGACGAAACCGTCGAATCCATCCCAGTAGTTCAGGCCCAGCTGGCAGTGCGTGCGGATGGCATCGATTGTCTTGCCCGCGCATATGTACCCGCCCTTTTCACGCACGGTGTACACCTTGTCGATGCAGTCATCGTACCCCTGGCTCTCAAAGCCGAGTACGAGGTTGGGGGCGTAGCCTTGTTCCTGCAGAATGGCGACTCGGGCCTGGAAATCCGGCCGGCAGCGGCCGAAGAACTCGGGCGTCCCGGTGCCAAGAACGGAGTCTCCGCCATACGACATCCCGAGCGTGACGCGGTCGAACAGACCGAGGCCGAACCGCATCATCAAGCCACCGTTCCCCCAGAGCCGGCCGCTGATGAAGTACTCGGCGTGCGCGAGAGAAATCGGCACCGGCTGGTCAAGGTTGTATAGGATAGCCGAAGCGGGCAGACAGGCCGCCAGCAACAAAAGCACGACTCTCATCCGTGGTCAGGATAGGTCAACCGCGAGCCGCTGTCAAGCACGGCCCGGCCCGGGCCGAGATTCCGAACGGATTGGCGGCCGGAGCGGTAACTTGCCATCCCATCGGCGCTCCGGGTGCCCGCCACACGCCGAACCGGACTCGATGCTTCGCCAGACCATGCTTGACGCTCCTCTATCAGGCTGTTACACTGGCTTAGCCAATGCGGAAGATCCTACCTTACCTGACGATTGCGGCGCTTGCATCCGCCCTGACCCTGACATTATGGACGGGACGGACTGCGCGTACCCGCCGGCCGATGCTCGGCACGGTCGTCCCGGTATCAATCAGTGATGCCATATCGGCCTCGCGCACCAACGCCATCGTGCTCGCCGCTCGCCGGGTCAGCCCGGCCGTTGTGTCGGTCGTTGTCACCCAGACGCGCGTCGTCACCTACGATCCCTTCGGCGGGCTCGGATTCGACGACTTCTTCCGCGATTTCTTTCCGCGCCGGGCCTACCGTCAGGAGGTCAAGTCAATGGGCTCCGGCGTCGTCATCTCCCCGGACGGCGACGTCGTCACCAACGCCCATGTCGTGCGCAATGCGACCCGGATCAAAGTCACGCTGCCCGATAACCGTGAGTTCCCGGCCGAACTCGAGGGAATAGACGAAGCGCGGGACCTCGCCCTGCTCAAACTCAAAGCGCAGGGACTGCCGGCAGCAACCCTGGGCAATTCCGACGACCTGATGATCGGCGAATGGTCAATTGCCATAGGCAACCCGTTCGGATTCATGATCGAAGACGCACAGCCAACTGTCACGGTGGGCGTGATCTCGGCTCTGCACCGCGACATCAAATCGAGCGGCGGCGGCCAGGTCTATGCCGACATGATCCAGACTGATGCGGCCATCAACCCGGGCAACTCGGGCGGCGCTCTGGCAAACGCCGCCGGCGAGGTCATCGGCATTAACACCTTCATCTTCAGCCACTCCGGTGGCTCCGAAGGCATCGGCTTTGCCCGGCCCATCAATGACGTGCGGCAATTCGTCAAGGAGGCTAGAGGTACGATCGGCGCGACCAGCTTCGAGCGGGTCCAAACCGGCATCGAGGTGGCTGTTGCCGACATCAACCCGGTTCTCCGGAGCAACTTCGAACTCGGCTACCGCCGCGGCGTCGTCGCCGTCGAGGTAAGAGCCGGTGGAATCGGAGAGACGATCGGGATGGCGCCCGGTGACGTCATCCTCATGGCTCAAGGCAAGGCCGTCAGTTCGGCTGCGGCTTTCGCGCGGCTGTATGAACGACTTGCCGGAACAATCGACATTGTGATTGACCGCGGAGGGGAGCAGATCCGCCTGCTCTACAGGCTAAAATGACAACACGCTACGAGACTCCGGAAATGGCCGCGCTCTGGAACGAAGAGGCGAAGTTCCGTTCGTGGCTGCTGGTAGAAAAGACCGTTGCCTCGGTGCAGGCCGAACTCGGGATCATTCCCAAGACCGCGGCCCGGGCCATCCAGCGCGCCTCTTTCCGGCTCAAGGAAATCGATGAATTCGAGAGAGTCACCAACCACGATGTTATCGCGTTCACCCGCAGCGTGGCAAAATCGGTGGGCGCAGCCGGCAAGTACGTCCACTTCGGGCTCACCTCCTACGACATCGTGGATACGGCGCTGTCCCTGCGCTGCATCTCCGCACTCGAGATAGTGGAGACGACTCTCGGCGACCTGCGCCTGCAGGCAGCGCGCCTCGCGCTCGAACACAAGCACACACCGATGATGGGCCGCACCCATGGTGTCCACGCCGAGCCGATTACCTTCGGGCTCAAGTGCCTGTCGTGGTTCGAGGAAACCGAGCGGAACATCCGGCGCCTGCGGACAGCCGCGGAAGAACTGCGCCACGGCAAGATATCTGGAGTGGTGGGAGCCTATACCCAGATGGGTCCCGAGATTGAAGCCAAGGTGCTTTCTCGCCTGAGCCTCAAGCCGGAACCGGTCTCTACCCAGGTGATTCCCCGCGACCGCCACGCCCTGATGCTGAACGCCCTCGCCCTGGTCGCCAGCGGTCTGGAACGCATCGCCACAGAGGTCCGAAACCTCCAGCGCACGGAGATCGGCGAACTGGGCGAACCGTTCGCCAAGGGACAACGCGGTTCTTCGGCCATGCCACACAAGAAGAATCCGATCACCTGCGAGCGGGTGACGAGTCTCGCTCGGCTGGTCCGCGTCTATGCGCAGGTCGGAATGGAGAACATCTGCCTCTGGCACGAGCGTGACCTCTCCAACTCGGCCAACGAGCGCGTGATCATCCCTGAGTCGTTCATGCTGGCTCACTACATGATCCGAAAGATGACCGGCGTGCTGGCCGGTCTGGTGGTACGGCCCGACCGAATGCTGGCGAACCTCCAGTCCTCGGGACAGACTTTCTTCTCGCAGGCCGTGATGCTCGAACTGGTACGCGCTGGCATGGACAAGGACCGTGCGTACAAACTGGTGCAGGAGCTTGCCTTCACTTGCCAGACCGACGGCGCGTCGCTGCCTGCGTTGTGCGAAGCACACCCGGAGATCTCCCGATTGATGGACCGACGCGCCCGTGACCGCGCGTTCGACCTGAAGCGTTTGCTGCGCAACATAGATGCTGTTTATCGTCGCGTCGGTCTCGGGCGACGGGGCCGGGCCAGGTAGACTCAAACCAGCAACCGGTGGCATACCAGTCCCTGCCCGACCCTGAAGACAGGCATACGCTCTGCTTGATTGACGGCTCGCGTCTGGTGATAGAGTCACTCGCCCGGGCCGGAGCGGATACTTTCGTGGGATACCCGATAACGCCGGCCAACCTCCTGTACGCCTACGGCTTCCGGCGCTTCCCGGTAGCACTCGCGGCGCCGGATGAGATAACTGCTCTCCAGTGGATGTCCGGTTTTTCGGCCTGCGGCCGGCTTCCGGTAACCGCTACGTCTTTCCCCGGTTTCGCGCTCATGGTCGAATCGCTCAACATGGCCCACATGATGGAACTACCGATGGTCATCGTGCTCGCCCAGCGCCTCGGGCCCTCTACCGGGATCGCCACGGCAGGTGCCCAGGGCGACCTGCAACTGGTACACGGTGCCATCTCCGGCGGTCACGCCTACCCCGTGCTCTGCCCGTCGAATCTCAATGACTGCTGGGAGCTTCCGCACCTTGCGGTCGAGATGGCGTCCCGGCTTCGCAGCCCGGTCGTGCTCCTGACCTCCAAAGAGATGCTGATGACCCAGCGGGAGATCGACCTGTTGTCCCTTCCCGAACTCACCCCGGTTGCGCGGGCATTCTACGCCGGCAATGAACCTTTCACCGCCTACGCACCTGCGGACAACCTCGTCCCGGGCTTCCTGCCGGTGGGCAACGACCGGCACCAGGTCCGGCTGACCGCCTCGACCCACGATCGCCGCGGCATCCATGCCCATCTCGCACCCGAGGCCATGGCAAACACGGCACGACTTCACTACAAAGCGGTTCGCAACCTGGCCGACTACACCCGGTACGACATCGACGAACAGACTGGCGCGGACACGCTGGTCTGCGCTTGGGACACAACCGCGGCGGCCGCCCGCGAGGCGGTGGCTGACTTGCGGGAGCGGGGACGCGCGGTCTCACTTCTCGTTCCCAAGACGCTGCTGCCGATCCCGCCCGCCTACGTCGAAACTGCCGGCCGCTACCCCAAGGTCGTTGTAGCGGAAGAGAACCTGACCGGGCAGCTGCGCCGCGTGCTTTTCGGAGCCGCCGGACGCTCCGGAGTCACCGGGGTGAATGCCATCGGCAGCATGGTCGCACCCGCCGACATCACGGCAGCAGTGGAGTCCAGGTGAGCGGCAGGTTCATCGCCAACCCGGTCCTTCCCTACTGCGGTGGCTGCGGACACGGACTGGTGGTGCGCAACACTGAGAAAGCGCTTGAACAGCTCGGTCTGAGTCCCCTTGACGTCATACTGGTGACCGACATCGGCTGCCACGGACTGATCGACAGCAACTTCACCACCCACACTGTGCACGGGCTGCACGGCCGGGCCGTGCCGCTTGCCTCCGGGATCGCGGCCAGCCTCCCGCCCGGCAGAAAGGTCGTCGCCTACATCGGCGACGGCGGGGCAGCCATCGGGCTCCAGCACCTGATGGACGCGGCCCACCGGAACTTCGACGTCACCGTCATCGTCCACAATAACATGCTCTACGGCATGACCGGCGGGCAGCCGAGTTCAAGCACGCCCTGTGGCTTCCGCACGCCGACCTGCCCGAACGGCAAGGAGGGTCGCGGTGCCGACTTGTGCCGCTGGGTTCATGCCGCCGGCGCGATGCACTGCCGCCGCGTTCTCGGCAAGGGCGACTTCTCCGAGGCAATCGCCCATGCGGTCGCGGTACCCGGATTCAGCCTGCTCGAGGTAGTCGAATACTGCACCAGCTACGGTGCCAAACACAATCCGGGGCGCTCTCTCGAAGACATCACGCGCGAAGCGGGTCTTGCACTCGAGACCCTCACCAACCCCTCGGCTCCCCCATGCCGCCTCGCGCCCAGAACCGATACCAAGTCCCTTCTCGACCTGGAGACGATCGCCCGCGGGTTCACCTCGGAACTGGACCGCTGCGTATCAATCGTGCTCGCCGGGTCGGCCGGGGAAGGCGTGCAGGTCGCGGCCGAGATGTTCGCCCGCGCCGCCATTGCCGCCGGACTCAGTGTCACCAAGAAGGGCACGTACCCGGTCACGGTGGGCATCGGCTACTCGGTGGCCGAGTTGATGCTCTCCCCGCGACCGATCCTGCACACGGCTGCTGACGCACCCGACTTTGTGGTAGTGACATCCGCTGATGGACTGAAGTACTGCGGAGCTATCATAGCGCGCATGCGCTCCGGAAACCTGCTCATAGACTCCAGCCTGACGGCTCCGGCCACCGCTGCCTCCGTGTCTCAACCGGACTTCAGGAAACCCGCCGGCCCGCGCTCTGCCGCGCTCTGCGCCTGCGCCGAGCTGCTGCGCCACCATCGGTTGTTCCCGCTGGCGCCCCTGCGCGCGGAAGCTGGTCGCAGCTGGCTGACGGCCAAACTCGATATTGAACGCCTGCTCGCCGACACTCAATCGGACTGAAAGAAAGGAACCGCAAGATGATGGACTTCTCATTCAACGAAGAACACGAAATGGTGCGAAAGCTCTGCCGCGACTGGGCTCGCGAGCAGGTACTTCCGACCATCGGCGAGCGTGACGCCGCCGCCAAGTTCGACCCGGCCGTGCTCAAGCAGATGGGGGAACTGGGCATTCTCGGCATCTCGATACCGGCCCGCTACGGCGGTACCGGCAACGACTATATCGCGCTCGGACTCGCCTGCGAGGAACTGGAGTTCGTGGACACCTCACTGCGCGTCGTCCTGTCGGTTCACATCGGCCTCAACAGCCTCACCTTGCTCAGCTGGGGCACCGACGAGCAGAAGCAGCGCTGGCTGGCGCCGCAGGCGCGCGGCGAGAAGATCTGCACCTACGGTCTGACTGAGCCGGCGGCCGGCAGCGACGCGCTTGGCATTCAGTCCACGGCGCGCAAGGACGGCTCCGAATACGTTCTCACCGGCGAGAAGATGTGGATTTCGCTTGCCGATGTCGCCGACCACTTCCTGGTCATCGCCTGGACTGACATCGAGAAGAAGAAGCGCCGCGACCACACCGGTATGTCCGCATTCCTGCTGGAACGAGGCATGAAGGGCCTGACGACCGCTACCATCCACGGCAAGCTCGGGGTCCGGGCGGGCAACACCGGGTCACTGGCATTCGACGAGGTGCGCGTGCCGGCCGCGAACATGCTTGGCAACGAAGGCGAGGGATTTCGCATCGCCATGTTCGCCATCGACCAGGGGCGCTACACCGTCGCCGCAGGCTCGACCGGACTTATCCGCGCCTGTCTCGATGCCTCGGTCGAGTACGCCCAGACCCGCACGACGTTCGGCAAGCCCATCGGCGAGCACCAACTGGTCAAGGCGATGATTGCCGACATGGCGGGTGACTACGAGGCATCTCGCCTGCTCTGGCTCAAGGCGGGATGGCTCAAGAACGAGGGGAAACGCAACACCCGCGAGACGTCGCTGGCCAAGGCCTACGCCTGCGCCTGCGCCGAGAAGGCCGCGTCCAACGCCGTCCAGGTACATGGAGCCTACGGCTTTTCGAGCGAGTACAACGTCGAGCGCTTCTACCGCAACTCCAAGGGCGCCCAGATCTATGAGGGCTCGCGCGAGATACACAAACTCCTGCAAGCTGACTACGCGCTCGGCCTGCGCACCGACAAACCGCTGCGCTGCACGCTGCCGAGGCCGGAGTAGCGCTATGCACTACGCATCACGCTAGATACTCAGACATCGGTGTCCGTGCGCGAGGCCCGATGAGCCGGCCCCAGTACTTCGAGAAGCTTGATGTCTGGCAACTGAGCGTCGAACTCATCAAGCACGTCTATCGGCTGTCCGACCAGTTGCCGAAGTCGGAAGCACATTGCCTGGTTGACCAACTGCGCCGCGCTGCGGTTTCGGTGGCGCTGAACATCGCCGAAGGCAGGGCCGCAGACACCGACGCCGAGTTCCGCCGCTTTCTCGGGTTCTCCTTGAAGTCGGTTGTAGAGGTCGCAGCAGCTGCCCGCATATGCGAGGAACTGGGCCTGCTTGAGAACTGCGATGTTGAGCAACTCCGGCTACTCTGCGACGAACTGGAAGCGAAGCTCCGGACGTTCCGCCAAAGGCTGTCCGGCAGGCCGCGGCGATCCGGCGTCAAGCATGATGCATCAAGCATAGAGCACAAATGAAAGGACTACCATGCCAGTCATTTTCCTGAAGTCAGGCGGAACCGTCACGTGCACCGCCTACACGCTCAAGGAAGGCATGATCCGGGCCGTTGACGTGAAGTTCAAGGACGTACCCGGCATACCTGAGGATAGGTCACAAATGAGCAACGTTGACGTGTCGCCAGACAACATCCTCTATATCATCCCGGGCAAGCTGCAGTAGCTACCGCACGACGTTTGATGCCTGACGCTTGATGCCAGATGCGGGCTTCTGGCGTGATGCGTGATGCATCGAGCATGAAGCATCCATACCGCGTCCTCGTCCGCAAGGTCGTTGACCTTCCTACGGCCGTCGCCGAGGCGCTCGACTTCCTCGACTACGACTTCGCCGGCAAGCGCGTCTGGGTGAAGCCGAACCTGCTCAGCCCGCACCCGCCCGAGCACAGCGTGACAACCGACCCCGAGCTGGTCCGCAACATTGTCCGTGAACTCAAGCGCCGGGCAGCAGCGGCGGTCTGGGTGGCCGACAATCCCGGCGGCGGGCTCCAGCGGAACGTATCGACCTACATCGCGCCGACCGGTGTCGTCGACGCCAGCGAGGGCTGCTTCCGGGGCATCTCCGAAACGCCGGTGGCGATGCCGACAAAGTCCCGCTTCGTACCGGAGTTCATCGTCTCACGCATCGTGACCGAGGCAGACGTCCTGCTCAACGTGCCGGTGTTCAAGACCCATGCTCTTACCATTCTGACCGGAGCCATCAAGAACCTGTTCGGCATCATCCCGGGTGGACAGAAGGCCCACCTCCACACATTGGCGAGATCGGGCAACGACTTCGGCGAGCTGCTCGTCGACCTCTACCAGGTAGTGCCGGTGCCGGTGCTGACCGTGATGGACGCTCTGCGGGGAATGGACGGTCAGAACGGGCCGAGCGGCGGCCGGGTACTGAGCATAGGCAAGCTGGTCACGTCGCGCAACCCGGTGGCGCTCGATGCGGTGATGGCGGCGATGGCCGGGGCAGAACCGACGCACATACCGACGACCCGGATCGCGGCCGAACGGGGACTCGGGTCCTCCCGGATCGCGGAGATCGACGTACAGGGCGACTTTGTGCCAGTGAAGGGCTTCCGCCTGCCCTCGGCGCGGTTAGCCGCGGGCATTACCGGCGTCGCGGCCGCCATCGCCTACCCGTTGATCGAACGCCGCCCGCTGCTCAGCCCCAGGCGCTGCACGAAGTGCCAGCGGTGCGCCGACAACTGCCCGGTCAAGGCAATCGCGATGTCACCATTCCCGGTCATCGACCGCAGGAAGTGCATCATGTGCTACTGCTGTGCTGAGCTGTGTCCGGAGAAAGCGATGACCGTGCCCGGCCCGCTCCGCGGTCTGATGCAGAACATCACCGGCCGCTAACTGCGCCGCCGACTAGCCGAATCGCCCGCTGAATCAAGACCCTGTTCCCGGGCGCATTGGTCCAGGCCGAGGCGCCGGAAGGATGCGGAAGCGGGATGATGCCGACGACTCGCCCGGCAATCTCGGCACTGAAACGGTGCCCGATGACGTCGGCCAGCCCGACCCTGCCGATGAAGCGTTCCATCGCCAGCTGCCCGACCGGGATGACGATCTCGGGCTGGACCAACGAGAACTCCGCCTCGAGCCGGCCCGCGCAGTTGGCCAGTTGCCTGCGGCTCGGCCGCAGGTCACCGCGCTCGCCGCTGCCGGGGAAGCACTTCATCATCGCCGTCACGTAGCAGAACGACCGGAACCCCTGCTCCTCGAAGCCGGCCGCGGCCAGCTACTGGAACAGCCGCCGTCCGGCCGCGCCGGCGAACGGCCTGCCGAGCACGACCTCCTTCTTTCCCGGTGCCTGACCGACCGGCATCCAACACGGTGAGTCGAACCGTCCGAACACGGCACTGACTCCTTCTGGCAGGCCGCATTCCCGGCACCTTTCCATGCGTTGGGCAAGAACCGCAAACGTAGACGTAGTCTGCTTCTGAATGCCAGCCTTTCTCCACTCTAGCTTCTGCACTCTAGCCTCTAGCTTCTGACTTCGTCCGGGACGGGCAGCTACCTTTTCTTCATCCGGCTGCGCCGCGTTGCCTTCCACTCCTCGTCGTCAATCTGCTGTCGTACCTGCTTGAGCCGGTCGCGGAGCTTCGCCGCCTTCTCGAATTCGAGCAGCGCCGCTGCCTGTTCCATCTCCCGCTGCAGCCTCGAAAGCAGAACAACCTTGTCCTCTTCCTCATTCGTCATTCGAGCTTCGTCACTCGTCATTTCCTCGGTCGCCTTCGCGTCCGCGACCGAGGTCGTCAGCCTCACCTGGTCAATGGACTTCATGATTGAGCGGGGCTCGATGCCGTGTGCCGCGTTGTAGTCAATCTGCTTCTGCCTGCGCCGGTCTATCTCCTTCAGCGCATTCCGAATGGAACGGGTCACGTTATCCGCGTATAGGATCACCTCGCCGCTCACGTTACGGGCGGCACGTCCCGAGGTCTGGATGATCGACCGCTCGTCGCGCAGGAATCCTTCCTTATCCGCATCGAGAATCACGACCAGTGATACCTCTGGCAGGTCCAGGCCCTCGCGCAGCAGGTTGATGCCGACGAGAACGTCGAACTCGCCCAGCCGCAACTGCCGCAGTATCTCCACCCGCTCAATCGCGCCGATTTCCGAGTGGAGGTAGCGCACCTTCAGCCCCATCTCGGTCAGGTACTCGGCAAGGTCTTCTGCCATCCGCTTGGTCAGGGTTGTAACCAGCACCCGCTCCTGCTGCTTCACTCGGTTCCTGACCTCGGCAATCAGGTCGTCCACCTGCCCCTTGGTCGGCCGGATGGTCATCTTTGGGTCAACGAGCCCGGTCGGGCGGACGATCAACTCCGCGACCTTGCCCTGGCTCACCGTCGACTCATAGGGTCCGGGAGTCGCCGACGTGAAGACGGCCTGGTGAACCAGCATCGAGAACTCGTCGAACCGCAGCGGCCGGTTGTCCAGGCACGACGGCAGCCTGAACCCATAGTCAACCAGCGTCTGTTTGCGCACTCGGTCGCCGTTGTACATCCCCTGCACCTGGGGCACGGTCGCGTGCGACTCATCCATAACCATCAGGTAGTCGGCCGGGAAGTAGTCGAGCAGCGTATACGGCCGCTCTCCCGGCTTCTTGCCGAGCAGGTGGCGCGAGTAGTTCTCGATGCCAGGGCAGTAGCCGAACTCCCGCATCATCTCCAGGTCGAACTTCGTGCGGGTCTTGATTCGCTGGGCCTCGAGCAGCTTGCCCTGCGACTCGAACTCGGCAACCCGCGCACCCAACTCCTGTTCGATGCTGACCTCGGCCGCGGCTATCTGCTGCTCGGTCGTGATGAACTGCTTGGCCGGATACATCGTCATCCGCGGCTTCCGGTCAATCATGTCCCCGGAGACGATATCGAACACCGTCAGCCGGCCGATCTGGCTCCCGTCGAACTCGACCCGCACTCCGTAGTCGCGGTGTGACGGATGGACATCGACTACGTCACCCCGGACCCGGAACGTCGAGCGCTTCAGGTCAACGTCGTTCCGCGTGTACTGCAGCTTGACCAACTCCTCAAGCAGGCGCTCCCGATCCATGTCCTTGCCTATTTCAACCGGTAGGATCGAGTTGCGGAACTCCCAAGGCTCGCCCAGGTTGTAGATGCAGGATACCGAGGCAACCACAATCACGTCGCTCCGCTCTACCAGTGCCGACGTGGCCCGCAACCGCAGCCGCTCAATCTCCTCATTGATAGAGGCGTCCTTCTCAATGTACAGGTCATGCTCGGGCACGTAGGCCTCGGGCTGATAGTAGTCGTAGTACGACACGAAGTACTCCACCGCGTTCTCCGGGAAGAACCCCTTGAACTCGCCGTAGAGCTGTGCGGCCAGGGTCTTGTTGTGGGACATGATGATGGTCGGCCGGTTCAGCCGCTCGATGACGTTCGCCATCGTAAACGTCTTTCCCGACCCGGTCACCCCCAGCAACGTCGCGTACTTCGCCCCGCCACCGAGGAACTCGCACAGCTTGTCGATGGCTTCAGGCTGGTCTCCTGACGGACGGAATGGAGCGACGAGCTTGAACCGGTCGGTATGCTCAGTCACAAACAGATTGTAGGGGTATGATGCGCAAGGTCAAGCGGCCAGTCCGAGAATTGGAGCTGTCAGACGAGTTCGCCGTTGCATTCCTTGTCGGCGAACAGGGCGAGGACGGCCTGCTTCATGCGTTCGATTGGCCCGGGATGGAGTCCGCGGCCTACGGCCCAGGTGTCGCGCCTGGCTCGCCTGAGCGTAATGAGCTGTGCTACGGAGACTTGGACCTCTTTTCAGGCGGCGCGGCGGAGCCGACGTAGACCTGTTAGAGGTACAAACGCGGTCTGGAAAGGACAGGACGGCTGGAGCCCTCATCTACAGGTTGTGTCTGCGGCCCCAAGCGACCACAATCCTGCCGTGGGGTGGTCTGCCCGGGGATTACCCGGGGGATAGCCTTCCGCAAACCAGACCAGGATGTCATGAGGGATACATCCCGAGGATTGATGGGAGCTCAGATGAGATGACCGATGCCGGAGCCGGTGTCGGGAATGATGTCGGCTCAAATGACCGATCCGGTGCGCGGTTCAGTCCCGCAAACGGTTCAGTGTCCGGTTCGAGTCCTCGTCCGATATCCCGCTGCCGATTCCCTCGCCGGTCCGGTTCAGTACCCGGTGAGGGAAACGATAGGCGCTACGATGACGGCTACGATGCAAGGTACGGTGAGGTCTCTGACGCGAGACCTGAGCGGCGACGCACTCTGCTCTACGGTCGCCACTTGGGGCCACGACTCCGACCTGTTCGCAGCTTGACGCCGAAACCGCGAGCATCGAATTGACTTGTGTCGAGACCTGCCTATGCTGGCTCCATGACAAACGCCGAAGCCACGGTCAAGGAACCTGAGTCATTCCGCGTCTATGGCTACCGCTGGGTCGTGCTGCTCGCGTTCATGTTCATCGTCGGCATGAACCAGTTGCTCTGGATAACCTTCGCGCCCATTACGGGCGCTGCTGCGCAGTTCTATCACACCACTGACCTGGTCATCAGCCTGCTGTCGATGAGCTTCATGGTCGTCTACATAGTGTTGGTGATCCCCTCGGCATGGATGATAGACACGCTCGGGTTCCGCACCGCGGTCGGCATCGGCGCCGCCCTGACCGCGGTCTTCGCGCTCACCCGCGGCCTGTTCGCCAGCAGCTTTCCCCTCGTACTTGTCTCACAGATAGGAATCGCCCTCGGGCAGCCGTTGATTGTCGGCGCAGTGACCAAGGTGGCTGCAGCCTGGTTCCCAACCAAGGAACGCGCCACCGCCGCCGGGCTCGGCACGCTGGCCGTCTATCTGGGCATCCTGGTCGGGATGATCATCACGCCACCGCTCGCCACCAGCCTCGGCATGGCCGGCATGCTCCTCACCTACGGAATCGTCACGCTTGTCGCCGCGCTCGTGTTCCTGGTCTTCGCCAAGGCTAAGCCCGCGACGCCGCCTTGCCCGGCCGGCCAGGACGTGCGGGCACTGATGTTCGACGGCCTCAAACAGATGCTCCGACAGCGCGACTTCCTGCTCCTGCTCGCGGTCTTCTTCATCGGGCTCGGGATCTTCAACGGCGTCTCGACGTGGATTGAGAACATCGTCCGGCCGCGCGGGTTCTCGATATCCCAGGCCGGGCTGCTCGGCGGTCTGATGCTCATCGGCGGCATCATCGGCGCGGTGATATTACCCATCCTCTCGGACAAGGCCCGTCGCCGCAAGCCCTACATCATCCTGTCGCTCTGCGGCCTGCTTCCCGGTCTGGCCGGCATGGCCTTCGCGACCAGCTACTGGCTGCTGCTTGTCTCAGGATTCATCTTCGGTTTCTTCCTGCTCAGCTCAGGACCGATCGGGTTCCAGTTCGGCGCGGAACTGACTCACCCGGCGCCGGAAGGCACATCCAACAGCCTGCTGATGGTGATGGGACAGATATCCGGTATCGTCTTCATCTTCGGCATGGACGCGCTCAAGTCGCCCGCCACCGGCGCGATGACCGGCTCGCTGCTGGCCCTGCTCGTGCTGACCGGGCTCTGTATCATCCTCGGCGCCCTTATCAAAGAACGTCCCATTGGCTGCTGAGGTACAGGCCGACTCAGGTTTGACACCGAGACCTGCTGCCGCGCTGAAGGTCAGCGTCGCGGTGTATCGTTCACACCGCCGAGGCGGCGCACTGTACGCTTGATGGTATTGGCGCACCTGTCTGGCTCGCGCAGAATCCTCCGGCCTGAGAAACGGAGTATGTGCCAGCCCGCGGTAGTAAGCGCGTTGTCCCGCTCGCGGTCCGCGTCGGCCTTGTCCCGGCCCGAGTGGTACGTGTCGCCATCGCACTCGATGTCCAGGTTCCCGTCCCGGCAGAACACGGCCATGTCGAGCATATAGCCTGAGTCCTCTTCGCGCACGAAGTACTGCCGCTCAGCCGGCACGCCTGCGTCCTTCAGCGTGAAGTAGAGCTTCTCCTCTATCGGGCTCACCTTGAAGAGGTCATTGATTTCCTGCGCCTGCAGAAGGCGTTCAAGGCTGGTCGGGATGAACACGATTCTCCGCCAGCGACGGCTTGGAATCGGGTTTGGCAGCCGCGTCAACTCACCAAGCTCGAACTTGTAGTACTCGGCTCCGGCGCGCGGATGTCCCGGTTCGTCCGGCAGTAGATCGCGCCGTGTCACCCGGCTAATCCGTTTGACCGGCGCGTACCGGTTCACTGCCCACTTCTCCTCGCCGAACAGCCTGGTCTGATAGAACGCAAGATACCGGATTATGTCCAGCCCTTCCGGCGCCGTGCGCACCGGGATTCTGTACCAGTGTTCCGACGTCACGAGTTCCCAGTCCTTCTTCCTCGTGACGATGCCGACTAGCGCCGGCGTCTCGGGCCCGAATACCCTGACGCGCCAGACAGGCCTGCCAAGGCTCACGCCACATTGTAGGTTGTCTGCTCTGTGACTCAAGGACGCCCGGCGCCTGCCGCAGCTTGACCCAGGCTCGAATCAGCCCTATCGTTTGCCCTCCACTATGCCTGCCGTGGCTGTCGCCGACCTGTCCAAGATCTGCGGCGAGACCCCGGCGCTGGCCGGTGTCTCGTTCGAGGTGCAGCCGGGCGAGTTGTTCTGCATCTCCGGGCCTGATGCCGCCGGGAAGTCCACGCTACTCCGCATTCTGGCCGGCACGCTGAAGCCGGACTCCGGCTCGATCTCAATCCTCGGCGAGCCCGGTTTCCCGCGTTCCCCGCGCCTGCGCTATTCCATCGGCTACATGCCGCAGCGGTTCGCCATCTACGCGGACCTGACCGCCGAGGAGAACCTCGAATTCTACTGCGCCTTCTACGGCCTGACGCCAGCCGATGCGAGGGGACAGGTGGAACGTCTGCTCGATCTGACCCGCTTGCAGAGGTTCCGCAAGTTCCGCGCCGGGAACCTCTCCGGCGGTATGAAGCAGAAGCTCGTGCTCGCCTGCACGCTCGTCCACGAACCGGAACTGATGATACTCGATGAACCGACCACCGGTATCGACCCACTATCGCGCCGCGAGTTCTGGGGAATCCTCACCGACTACCTGGCTCAGGGCAAGACGATTATCTACTCCACGGTCTACCTCGAAGAGGCGCTGCGCTCGAACCGGATTGCCCTGATGGACTCGGGCAGAATCTCCGTCTGCGATACGCCTGAAAACCTGCTGGCCCGGGTGAAGGACCGTCGGTACCTGGTCGCCACGGGTGAACACGAGAAGGCAGCCGCCGCACTCAGGGCTTGTCCGGCCGTTGCGTCAGTGCAGCCGCTGGGCGCGGGCGTAGCCTTCCTCATCAAGGACGCTCACGAGGCTTTGGCGACCGCAACCGCCGCGCTCGCGGAAGCCGGCATCGCGGGAAGGCCGGAGGCGGCGCAGCCAACACTGGAAGACGTGCTGATACTTGCGGGGCACGGCGCGGGACATGACCGAAATCCGCCGGGGATTTCGGATCGTGTCCCAAGCCACCAAGGGCTGAAGGCGGAGGGATGAAGCCCGAGAACGCAATCGAAGTCAAGGACCTCGTCAGGAAGTTCGGCAGCTTCACCGCAGTTGACCGCGTGTCGTTCCACGTGGCGCCGGGCGAGGTATTCGGGTTCCTGGGTCCGAACGGCGCGGGCAAGACCACGGTCATCCGCATCCTGACCGGCATCCTCGCCCCGACATCGGGCGCATGCCGTGTGCTCGGCCTGGAGGTACCCCGCGATACACGGAAGCTCAAGCACTCGATCGGCTACATGTCCCAGAAGTTCTCACTCTACGACGAACTGAGCGTGAAGGAGAATCTCCGTTTCTTCGGCACCGTGTACGGCATCGGCCGGGCTGAATTGCCTGCAGCCATGGATGACGTCATGGGCCGGTTCGAACTCGCTCGCTTCGCGGATACGCAGGCCAGGGAGCTGCCCTCGGGCGGCAGGCAGCGGCTCGCACTCGCCTGCGCCATGGTACACGGCCCCGGCGTGCTCTTCCTCGATGAACCGACTTCGGGCATGGACCCGGCCTCACGCCGGCAGTTCTGGGAACAGGTACGCAGTCTGGCCTCGGCCGGCAAGACCATGCTGGTGACCACGCACTACCTTGACGAAGCCGAATACTGCAACCGGCTCTGCCTCATCAACCAGGGAAAGGTCATCGCCGAAGGCACCCCGGCCCACGTTCGGTCTCTGGCCAGGGCCGCGGCTCTGAACGTGGCCTGTGCGCCGCTGGGCAAGGGACTGGTGGCGTTGCTTGGACAGCCCGGACTGGGCGAGACCGCCATCTTCGGCTCAAGCCTGCGCGTGGTCTCGCCTGACCCGGAGTTCGCGCGGGCCGCAATCCCCCGCCTGCTATCCGGAGCCAGCGTCTGTCTCGAGTCGATCACGGACGACGCACCGACCCTGGAGGACGTGTTCGTGCAGTTGGTGAGGAGTTCGCGTGACTAGGCCGCGCACCACGTCCGGCGCACGCCTCTCCGCGCGCTCCCTGGCCGCAGTCACGAACAAGGAGTTCATCCACATCCTTCGCGACCCGGGCACGCTTGTCATCTCGATGATTCTGCCCGTGTTCCTGCTGCTCCTCTTCGGCTACGCGCTGTCGCTCGACGTACGCAACGTGCCGTTCTGCCTTGTGGACCAGAGCCGCACGCCGTCCAGCCGGAACCTGGTCGAGACTTTCACCTCGTCCGGCTATTTCCAGCTTGTTGGCAGCGCGCAGAGCGCGACCGAAGCGAAAGGCCTGATTGACCGTGGCCGGGCGCGGATGGCTCTGGTGCTCCTGCCCGACTTCGGCCGGGACATTGCCGCGGGCAGGCAGGCGCAGATTGGGCTCCTGATTGACGGCTCGAACTCGATGACGGCTTCAGTCATCCTGGCGTACACGCAGGTGCTGATGGCGAGGTGGAACGCGGCGCAAGGCGAAATCGCAGGACGGGGACAGTCCCCGGCGCTTGCAGCGCCGCAATCCGGTACAGTCCCCGCGATTTCGGCCATGTCCTTGAGCCTGAGGCCGCGCATCCTTTTCAGTCCAACGGGCCGCTCGACCGACTTCCTTGTGCCGGGCATCCTCGCCATGATAACGATTTTCATGACCATCCTGCTCCCCTCGATGGCCGTGGTGCGTGAGAAGGAACGCGGCACCATCGAAATCCTGCGCGCCGGGCCGATTCGTCCGGCCGCGTTCATCTTCGGCAAGCTCCTCCCCTATGGCCTCATCTGCATCTTCGACCTGCTGCTGGTGATTGTGGTGGGGGCGCTGGCCTTCGGCGTGAAGATTCAGGGCAGCTTCCTCCTGCTCGCCGGTCTGTCCCTGCCGTTCCTGCTCGCCGGCCTCGCGATGGGGCTCTTGATTTCGACCTTTGTCGAAAGCCTGCAGGTAGCGATGTATCTCGCGTTCATGACCTCGATGCTGCCTACCATCCTCTTGTCCGGGTTCGTATTTCCCATCGCTGCGATGCCGAAGTTCATCCAGCTCATCTCCTACGTAGTGCCTGCCCGCTACTACCTGCTGGTAATCAGGGGCATCTACCTGAAGGCAGCCGGATTCGGAGCTTTGGTCGAGCCGGTACTCATCATCATCCTGTTCGGCACTGTGCTCCTGACCGCAGCAGTCGTCCGGCTTCGGAGGAGCCTGTGATTCAACGTATCCTCGGCGTCGCGCGCAAGGAACTCATCCAGCTCCGGCGCGACCGCCGCACCCTGCCCCTTGTCCTGTTCGCGCCGGTCATCCAGTTGCTTCTGTTCGGATACGCGGCCACACAGGACGTACGCAACGTCCGCATTGCGGTCGTGGACCAGAGCCAGACTCCGCTCAGCCGCGACGTGTACCGTGCGCTGGCCGCGTCCGGCACGTTCAAGGTGTTCGAGGCGCCAGACCGCGCCGCCATCCAGGCCCTGATGCTCAAGGGCGACGCCGCGGTCGGACTGGTGATGACACCGGAGCTGGAACGCAGCCTGCTGCGAAGGCAGCTCGCCGGGCTCGAACTCTTTGCCGACGGCTCGGAGCCGAACACGGCGACGGTTGCGGCCGCGTACGCCCAGCGCATTCTCCTGAGCGTCGTGACCGACCGTGTAGCCGCGCGTTTGCCGGCGCTAGTGCCCCGGCCCAAAGCCGTCCTCGTACCCCGCATGCTCTACAACCCGAATCTCATCAGCCGCAACTACATGGTGCCGGGCGTACTGGTGATGGTCTTGCTGGTGATGACGATGATAATGACCTCGGTCGCCATCGTGCGCGAATACGAACGCGGCACTATCGAGCAGCTTGTTGTTACGCCCCTGCGGCCGGTCGAGCTGCTGGCGGGCAAGCTCATCCCCTATGTCGTCATCGGATACGTGGACATACTGCTCGTGACCACGGTCGCCACGACCTGGTTCCGCGTACCGATTCACGGGTCAATCCTGCTTCTATTTGTGCTGGCCGGGCCGTTCCTGCTTGCCACACTCGGGTTCGGAATCATGAGTTCTACCATAGCCCGGACCCAGCAGCAGTCCATGCTCCTTTCGTTCCTGTTCATGATGCCGAACACCTTGCTGGCCGGGTTCATGTTCCCGATAGAATCCATGCCGGTCCCGGCCCAGTATTTCACGTACCTGATTCCGGGACGCTACTTCATGACGATTGTCCGCGCTATCTTCCTCAAGGGGGTGGGCATCGAAGTCCTGTGGCCTGACGTCCTCTGCCTGTTGGTGCTTGGCTCCGTCATCCTGACCTTGGCCGTCACGCGCTACCGCTCCCGCCGCACATAGCCAGATGCGGATTCCAGGAATCCAGGATTCAAGGGGTCAAGTGGCTGGAATCCCAGAATCCTTGAATCCTTGACCCCTTTCGCCTAGACTTCTCGCCGAGATGAAAGGCCGTTTCCCGATAGTCGCCATCGCAGTCGTCGTTATCGCTCTGGTGATCGCGCTGGTCGTTTCCGGACGGTCCGGCGCGCGGAACGGCTCAGAGCTGTCCGGGACCATCGAAGCCTACGAAGTACAGGTCGCTTCCAGGGTAAACGCCCGGGTCATCGAGGTCCGTTGCCAGGAGGGTCAGGTGGTCAGAGCCGGCGACACGCTTGTACTGCTGGACCAGAGCGACTACCGCAACGCGGCCCTGGCCGCGCAGGCCCAGTCGCAGGCCGCGCTGGCCAACCTCTCGGCGATGCAGTCGCGCGCTGCGCTGGCCGACTCGAGCCTGGCTCGCCTGCGCCGGCTCTTCGGCGCCGGCAACCTGACGCGGCAGGAGATGGACAAGACCGAATCGGATGCCCGGGCTGCCGCCGAAGCGCTGGCCGCTGCCCGCACCGCGGTTGACGCTGCCAGCGCCCAGGCCAGCATAGCCCGAGCCAGGCTGAACGACTGCGCCGTAGTCGCACCGGTGCCTGGCACCGTGAGCACGGTCGCGTTCCGGGTCGGCGAAACCGTGCTGGCCGGCTCAGTGCCCGTGACCATCATTGACCTGGGCCAGACCTGGCTGAACGTGTACCTGCCGGAGCGGCTGTTGGGCCGGGTGAAACTCGGCGATACCTGCCGGGTGCGCATCGACGCCTACCCGAAGAAGGACTTTCTCGGGACGCTTACATTCATCGCCGACAAGGCCGAGTTCACGCCCAAGGACATTCAGACCAAAGAAGAGCGCATCAACCAGGTCTACCGGCTGAAGATAGCCCTGCCCAACCAGGAGCGCATTATGAAACCCGGTATGCCTGCCGATGCTCTCCTCAAACTCAGGTAGGCGCTTGTCCCAGATCTGAACCGACGGATCCATTGGCTGTTAGAATACCCCTCTACGACACAGTAACCGAGAACCGGCAGTTTGCCGGCGACTTCCAGTCAGCGCTGGACCGGGTTCTGGCAACCGGCCGGTTCTCCCTCGGAAATGAACTTGCGGCATTCGAGTCGTCGCTGGCCAAGTACTGCGGCACCACCGCGGCGGTGGGCGTGAAGAGCGGTACCGACGCGCTGATTCTGACCCTGAGAGGTCTCGGAATCGGCCCTGGTGATGAGGTAGTCACGACCTCCTTCACCTTCTTCGCCAGCGTCGAGGCGATCCAGCAGGTCGGGGCCAGGCCGGTCTTTGCCGACATCGAACCGACAACGCTCTGTCTCGACCCTGACTCCTGCGCCGCCACCATCACACCTGCGACCAAAGCGGTCTTGCTCGTACACGTATTCGGGCATTGCGCCGACGTCGATCGCTTCGGGTGCCTGTGCCGGGAACGCAACATCACGCTGGTCGAAGACGCAGCGCAGGCAATCGGGGCGATATGGAACGGCCGCAAGCTGGGCTCGGTTGGTATGGCCGGGACCATCAGCTTCTACCCTACCAAGAACCTCAGCGCCCTGGGTGACGCGGGCGCGGTTGTTACGTCGAACGAGGAGCTGGCCGAACGGCTGCGCCAACTCCGGTCCCACGGCCGGGACATGTCCGGACGTCATGCCTGCCTTGGATACAACTCGCACCTGGACGAACTCCAGGCCGCGTTCCTGCACCTGAAGATCCAAAAGCTCGACGCGGAACTGGCTCGGCGCCGCGAGCTGGCCGCACGCTACAACACGGGGCTGCCGCATGAAGTCCGGATTGTGAATGGCGCCAACGGCTGCCTGTCAAACTACCATCAGTACGCAATCAGAACTGACCGCCGGGATGCGCTGAGACATTTCCTGCTTGAACATGGAATCGGCACCGGCGAATACTACCCTGTGCCGGCGCACCGCGAGCCGGCTGTCACGACCGCCGGCCCGTTCCAGCCGTTGCCCGAGACCGAACGGGCATGCAGAGAAGTAGTCACCCTGCCGATCCGCCCGAGTCTTACCGACGAACAACAGAAGACGATAATCGACGTTGTCCGGCGATTCTTCGCCGGAGCCTAGTCGGTATCTCCGGCCTTGCGCCGGTTGCGGACACCATCGCGCATCTGTTCCGCCGTCTCGCCAATCTGCCTAAGCAGCTCCAGATTCTCCTCGGCCTCCTGCTGATCGAGCACCTGAATGGCGAACCCCGCGTGGACGATGACGTAGTCTCCGACCTTGACGCCCGGCGTCATCATCACCGACACTTCCCGCTGAATGCCTCCGACCTCGCCGACCGCATCGCTACCGTTTACCGACACGAGTCGCAGCGGAACAGCAAGGCACATGTCAGCGGGAAGGATTCAAGGGATTCAGGATTCCGGAATTCAAGTGCGGCCTGACGACGCGGCTTCTGCCTGCATCCGCCACTGGAATCCTCGATTCCTTGATTCCTCGACCCCTTTCCTTCATGTCTTCAGCGGCTTCTTTTCCGCAGCCGGAAACAGCACGTTGTTCAGGATCAGCCGGTACCCGGGCGAGTTCTTGTGGAGCGACAGATCAGTCGGCGGGTCACCGATCCGATGTGCAAAATCCTCAGGGTCGTGTCCGCCGAGGAACGTAAACGTCCCCTTGCCGAAGTTGCCGTGGATGTACTTCAATTCCTCAGTGTTTGCCACCTCGGCCAGAACGATGACGTCTTTCTTCACGGTGCTCCGTCGGAACCCGCAGTTCTGTCCGAGGAACTCCTTGACCAGCGCGACGTGATCCTGCACCAGCATGCAGGGTACCGGATCGTGCTTGGCTGAGAAGTCAAAGAGCGAGAAGTAGACATCCGGGCCTCGCGCCGTCGCCTCGTTGTAGGTGTCTATGTTGGAGTGCTCATAGACGTAAGGATCGGTCATCAGGCTGAATTCCTCAAATGCCAGACAACCCGCGAAATCAAGCTTCGACTCATAGGCAGGGCCAACGGGGTCACCATCAAAGACCGCCCCGCAGATGTCGGTCTTGCGGGCTGCCCAGGCAATGTCCGGCGTGTCGGTCGCCGAGCACATGGCGAACAGCATCCCGCCGTCGGCCACGTACTTCCGTATCAACTCGATGATTGCCAGCTTCAGCCGGCTGACTTTCCTGAACCCGAGCTCGGCAGCCGTCTTCGTGTTGATTGCGACATCCTTCTGATACCACGGCTCGCTTTGATATGACGCGTAGAACTTGCCGTACTGGCCTGAGAAGTCTTCGTGGTGCAAATGCAGCCAGTCATACTGGGCAAGCTTGCCTGCGACGACTTCCTTGTCCCAGACCACGTCGTAGCTGATGCCCGCGTAGTCCAGGACCAGTCGCACCGCGTCGTCCCACGGGTCAACGGTCGGCGGCGCATAGACGGCGAGCCTGGTTGGGCGCTCCAGCGTCACCGACTCCATGTTGCTCTTCTCGATGGTCGAACGTATCTGCACCACCTCGTCCGGCCCGACCGCCTGGTAGGCCACGCCATGGAGCTTGCACTCGCGCACCGCCTGCTGCTCGGGAGGGAACAGGAATGACCCGCCCCGGAAGTTGAGCAGCCACTCGACCTTCTGCCCGCGCTGGAGCAGCCGATGAACGACGCCATACGCCTTCAGATGGTCGGTCTGCGTCAGGTCCATCGGGATCAGAGTCATGGTCTGGGCCGACAGAACAGCGAACACTGCCATCGCAACAAGTGCCAGCAGCGACCTTCTTCCCATCTCCGCCATTCTGCAATCTGCATTCTGCATTCTGAACTCTGAATTCTCTTCAGGCTGTGATGTGAGTTCCTGCTTTGCCCGCCATCGCGGCGGCCAGGTGGTCTGGGTCGGTGATGACTACCTCTCTGCCGCCTCGTTGCAGGAAGTCGAGCGCCGCCTCAATCTTCGGCCCCATGCTGCCGGACGGGAATTGGCCTGCGGCCAGATGCTCTTTCAAGTCCCTTGTTGAGACGGACTCCAGGGCCTGCTGGTTGGTTC
>Ga0233421_10000285_pt1 | contig 22871 bp, 16 predicted proteins | sample Watercolumn_Mata_3_FD_182725 | JGI IMG/M metagenome (GOLD analysis project Ga0233421, IMG submission 182725) | Freshwater microbial communities from Lake Matano, South Sulawesi, Indonesia - Watercolumn_Matano_2014_107_MG | ecosystem: Environmental > Aquatic > Freshwater > Lake | place... | reverse complement strand
CCCCCGCCAAATCGAAAACGCAAGGAACATTTTTTCTGCGGGACACGCGAGCGGAGCGAGCGGTGGTGGGGCGATTCATTCGTCAGCGATTTTGGAAATAGGTTCTGATTTGGTAAAATAAAGGCACCACAAACGAACTAAACGGTTTTTTGGAAGCCCCAATGCGGGACGCGCGAAGCGCGTCCCAAGGATTACCGCTGATTTTTCCTAACGAATTTGGAGCGTCGCCTGTGGCGACGCGCACTGTTTTCTCGCCAAGAAGCAGGTTCGAAATCCCGTGCGATACAAATTCATAGTATTTGCTTTGGATACAAAAAGAATTTTTGCTTTTTTCTAAAAGGAGTATAATAACTTTGCAGACAATTATTATTAGTTAATCAGCAGGAATAGCTACATTGGTAACAATTTGATTAACGTTGAATTGTCTGCACCAGTGTAGCTATTCCTGTTTTAGAAAAATATATGCAAAAATTCTTTTTGTATGCTCGCAAGAGCACCGATGTCGAGGATAAGCAAGTTTTGAGTATTGACGCACAGCTCACCGAATTGCGGGCATTTGCCCGAGAGCAGAATTTGGATATTGTAGAGGAATTTATCGAAAAGCAATCTGCGAAAGTTCCAGGTCGTCCAGTGTTCGGGCAAATGCTGAAACAAATCGAGCGAGGTGAGGCAAACGGTATCGTTTCTTGGCATCCAGATCGTTTAGCCCGCAATTCGGTGGACGGCGGACAGATTATTTACCTTCTCGACATTGGAAAACTTGCGAGCATGAAATTTCCCTCGCACTGGTTTGAGAATACTCCACAAGGAAAGTTCACTTTGTCCATGGCCTTTGTCCAAAGCAAATACTATGTGGATTCTCTTTCCGAAAATACTAAGCGCGGACTTCGCCAAAAAGTTCGCATGGGCATATTTCCAAGCCAAGCTCCTTTGGGGTACATCAACGACTCCCGAACAAAGACGATTGTGGTAGAAAAGAAAAAAGCGAAAATCATCCGCTTGGCTTTTGAGAGATACGCAAAAGGAAATCAAAGGTTAGAAGATATTTCTAACTTTTTGGCGAAAAACGGAATTGTTTCGAGAGGTGGAAAGAGAATCCACAAAACCCGTGCGACTTTTATTCTCTCGAACCCCTTTTATACCGGATTATTTAACTATGGCGGTGAACTCCATGAAGGCAAGCATGAGCCAATCATTTCAAAGAAACTTTTTGATTCGGTGCAAGAAGTTTTGAGACAACGTGGTCAGCCAGAACGAAAAGCTAAAAATGAACCTCAACCTTTCTGCGGACTACTTTCTTGCACCGAATGTGGAATGATGATAACTGGCGAATACAAGGTTAAGAAGCAAAAGAATGGTAATGTCCACAACTATACTTATTACCACTGCACCAAGAAAAACAAGTTGGTGAAATGTTCTCAACCTTGTATTCGGGAAGAAGAACTGGATCGCCAGTTATCATCCGAAATTCAAAAAGTTTCTTTACCACGAGATTGGGCGGAGGAGTTAGAGAAAATGGCAAAAGATGATTTCAAAAACTCCGCCCAATCCGTGGGTGCTAGTGTGAAAGAGAAAGAAACAAAAATCTCGGTCATTTCACAAAAGTTAGAGCGACTTCTCAATACTTATCTCGACCAAGATATTGAAAAAGAAACCTATCGCATAGAAAAAGCAAAATTGATTTTACAAAAGAAGTCGCTCGAAGAAGAAATGACCTCTCTTTCACACAAGCACAATGATTGGCTCGAACCGATGCTTGCGTGGTTAAAAGTCGCACAAAACCTAAACGGAATCGCACGGGATACAGACCTTTTTGCAAAAAAGGTCAAGGCCAAAGAAATCTTTGGCTCGAACCTGCTTCTTGGCGAGAAAACAGTGCGCGTCACCACAGGCGACGCTCCAAATTCGTTAGGAAAAATCAGCGGTAATCCTTGGGACGCGCTTCGCGCGTCCCGCATTGGGGCTTCCAAAAAACCGTTTAGTTCGTTTGTGGTGGGCGACACAGGACTCGAACCTGCGATCTCCCGTTCTCAAGACGGGCGCTCTATACTACTCCATGTTGAACTACACCCGGTGTTAGATTGTAGATGATGAGAAATGACAAAAATACTTTATGAATACATCTACAATCTATACATAAAAGGACAGGTATCACGAGTCAATATATCACGGACAAGACAAGACGCAAAAATGCCTCAGTCCCACACAAAAGCCCCGCAAGTGGGGCCTTTGTGTAACAATCAAAAGATAATCAATTTAACGAAACAGATGCGGACCACCAAAGAGAGTCGCCATCATACCGACAAAAAGACCAGCAAAGATAAACGCAAGCACAAAAGATATAAGCACCAATATAAACATGATTTTTCCCGCATGATCAATGCCGTGATTAAAGCCGGCACGTTCCGCATCATTCGCAAACATAGTGCTTGTCGCGACAAGGGTATGCCCTTTCATACCAAGGTATATCGCAATACCAATCATCGCGATGAAGTTCACAATTGGAATGAACATGAGAAGATATATGAGGAGATACTCATATTTCTTCACCGCGATAAAATACGCAGGTCCGAACATAAATCCTCCCCATGACCAATCCGCCGGCATAGAAATGGTAACGGTTGGCTTTGCCTCAACCACGGGAGTAGATGTTGAATTCGTTGTTTCTTCTGTTTTTGTTTCTGCTTCACTCATAGTATATGTCAAAGAGATAAATGATAATGGCACCACATGAGACGCGGCAACCTACATCCTTATAGTACATTAAATGAGTGCTGTACGCTAGGGGGACGCTCCAACCCATAAAAAGCGTACCATATCGTCATGTATGCATGGCAACCAAACAAGACACAATTTGAACATTACAAGGACGAATATTGGACATATCAACACGTCAAAAAAGTGAAATCTTAAAATAACGTCTGTGACACAATGAAACTCGCGAGAACATCCGCGATATGGACATTCAAGAGACTACACATATTTTTCCCTCATTAAACTCATCATTCTCGTCTTCAATCTATGGACGAAAAAGTCAGTCACTCTATCTTTATTGGGTGTATTACGATATGCATTCCCTATGTAGCATCCCACCACAATATCACCCTCCCTTTCTTTTTTCTTTCTTATTCAAAATGCATCCCATCCACGCTAGCGACGCGGGCGGCAATACGCGGATGATAAGTCAGCTTGAAATCGTAATCAAGGAGACGACCCGCTTCTGTTCGTGCCGCTTCCACCATGGGAAGATTTTTGATTGCTTCCATGCCCACATCCGTGACACCCCATTGTTTGCCACCGCCAAGTTCGCCAGAACCGCGAAGAGACAAATCCATCTCCGCAAGCGCAAAGCCGTCTCGCGCTTTCACGAAGGCGTTTAATCGCTCCCCTGTCGACACGCTTCTCGAATCGGTAAACAGATGACAATGTGCTTGATGAGAACTACGCTGGACACGACCCCGAAGTTGATGCAGTTGCGCAAGACCAAAACGTTCCGCGCCTTCAATGATAATCTCCGTAGCATTAGGCACATTAACACCGACTTCCACCACGGACGTCGCAACAAGAATATCCGTCTCCCCCGCCGCAAAACGCACCATCGTCGCGTCTTTTTCTTTGGGTGTCATCTTGCTATGAAGAATGGCGATTTCTTTATCAGGAAAAACATGTTTCTTTAGACGCTCTGCCTCCACTTTGACTGACTTTGTATTAAGCGCCGCCGCCTTATCGGGGTCCGGTTCGTCGATGCGCGGACAAATCACATACGCTTGTCGTCCTTCATTGAGGATATCACGAATATGCGCATACACCTCATCGCGTTTATCGGGTGAGACGATTGTTGTCTTGACTTCTTTGCGCCCCGCAGGAAGCTCATTGAGCAACGTCAAATCAAGATCGCCATAAATAGTGAGTGCGAGGGTACGAGGTATGGGGGTCGCAGTCATAGAAAGCAGATGTGGAACAGACGCTGGTTGTTCCGCATCGCTTCCGCGTATCAGCGCTCCGCGCTGACTTGTCCCAAAGCGATGTTGTTCGTCAATAATAACACACGCCAAGTGCTTGAACTTCACACTCTTTTGAATGAGGGCATGCGTACCAAATACAATGGCAATCTCACCGCTCGCCACCCATTTCAAAAGTTGCGCACGAGAAATATCCGTTGATTTGTCGGCATCGATCTTGGATGGAAACTTTTTACACCCGCTTCCGGTAATAAGTCCGATTTGTATCGAACTGTTCTTAAAATACTCAATAAACGAATAAAAATGTTGGATTGCAAGAATCTCCGTCGGTGCCATATACGCAACTTGCAACATACCAAAATCTTGCCCCGCGGGGTGCGTAGTTACGATGGCGTAGGCGGTCGCGGCAGCGACCGCCGTCTTGCCCGATCCAACATCACCTTCAAGAAGCCGCGTCATCGGCTCTCCGCTCCCCACATCTCCCAGTATCGAGTCAATCGCTCGTTCCTGTGCGCCGGTGAGTGGAAAAGGAAACTTGCTGAGAAACGGCGCGAGGGCGGTTCTGTCCGCATCAATGATAAACGCCTCACGCTCACGATACGTGCGGCGCGCCCGCTGGCGGGCAAGTTGTATGAAAAATATTTCTTCAAATGCAAACCGTTTGCGCGCTGCGCGCGCATCCGCTTCTCTCTTTGGTGTATGAATCCAGACCAAAGCAGTCGTGAGCGTCGGTAGATTATAGCGCTTTAGTATGTCATCAGGTATCAAATCTTTCAATTCCGCAAGTGCGCCGCGTCCTAAAAGCCGCTCCACCGCGTGCGCGATAAAGCGCGACGATACACCGCGACTTTCTGGATACACAGGTGCGGCAAACACGTCCGCATGGTCACCGGCAAAAAGAGAATCACCTACATCAATCGGAAGCGCTTTTGTCTTTTCAAACTCAGGATTGCCCAGATACAATTCTCCCGTTTTTTTCTGCTGCACACGTCCCGCAAGTTTTACATACGTACCCTCTTTGAGTACAGCAGCGGCAAATGCTTGATGAAACCATACGGCTTTCATTTTGCCCGTCCCGTCATCGATCGTAATCTCACCGATAGGAATTTTTTTCTTGTATGCTTTCGTCGTCTTTGCCGACACTACCTTGCCATACACTACCGCCTCATCTCCCGCAGCCAAGTCGGCAATACGCTTCATGGACGCAATATGGTGATACCGTGAAGGAAAATGATATAAAAGATCACGCACAGTCACCACCCCCATGGACGCCAATGCCTTACGTTGCGGTTCTGATATGCGAATATGCATACCAAGCGCATCGTCGGGAAAAACAGCCGTCCGTGTACACGATGTCATAATGAACCTATTGTAACACGGAATATGTATGCAAAACGAAAGGGTAATGATACACACTTGATATTTTTGTGGGCGCACAGGGACTCGAACCCCGAACCGCCGAGGTATAAGCTCGGTGCTCTAACCAGTTGAGCTATGCGCCCATATGAAACATTTAGTATGGTACTACAAACATAGTAGATTTTCCACATTTCAGATTCAATTGCACACAGAGTCTTACTCATCCTCCAAAATCTCATATTCATCCGCTTCGCGGTCACTTGATTCGTTCACAGTGGTGAGTTGCTTACTCATGATAGTGTGCTCCTTCTCTTCTCCTCCCGATGCGATAACAACACCCGCCACACCGAGAATTATGACACCACCCAATACGATATACCAAAACGAGCGCTCGGGGCTACCGGTTGCCGCCGCTGATGCGAGAATTGCATTCTGGACGGAAGGGATCGTACTATCCGTATTCTCGATCAATCCGTTTTGCGCGTTTTTCGTACCAAACGACTCAATCACAGATGCGGAAGAGTTTTTCGACGATACTAGTGGCGACAGACTTCCTTGAGGAGAGGCAGAGGTTTCCGAATAGGTCGCGGATGGAACAGCAAACGCATGTGTTTGTGTTGAACTGACAGCGGGTATATCAGCAGAAGCGTCCACGGTAATTAAAGGCATACTGACTACCGACGCAGGAGAACCATACGCCGCCGCAAGAGACATGTCGGGACGCAACAGTACAACATCCTCGGAACGAAAAGGTCTCACTCCCGTGAGCGAAGACGGAAAACGTGTTTTTGTATTTGCCGACAAATATGTGTAATCGGGCAAACGAAACGAAAAGATACCCGCGCGAATATACCACGATGAGATATCAATATCGCGCGATGAACCATTTTGTATTTCCACATACGCATCGGGTCCAACCGTCACTGCGGAAATCACAATATCCGCCGCTGACACGGACACTGTGCATGTGTCGGTTACCGTCGTACCGCCGGATGTTACAGACAGTACCGCGCGATATGTTCCCGGATACATATATGTGTGATATGCGTTCTTACCGATTATTGTTCCCCCATCCCCAAAGTTCCATTCAAAAATCGCATCATCAATAATATTCTTTGATGCTGTTGCCGCCGACCCTCTCAACAGCACACGCACACCGACAAATGCTGATATATCCTGTCCCGCATACGCATATGCCGTAGGTGTCGGTTTCCACTCAGATACGGTGTTGACTCCTTCACGGTCGAACGAATCACCCACTACTGCAGCCGGCAACGATGACGTGTTCCACACACCCGGATTTGGTGTTGTTGCCACCCACCCACCCGAGGCGGTACGAGAAAGCGTATTCCCATCACCTGCCGCACCGATTGATACGTCATATGCGAGCGTATCGACATCGGCAAGATCGGCATCCCGAAGAATAAGTGTTTCACCCGCATTGTTAAGTGAAAACGAACTGTCAAAAAGTTTACCTGTATATCCAGAAATATCTGATTTGAAATTGGTCGGATTATCGGCAATCACCGCACAGGTTTCCGCAGGAAGACTTCCCCCTCCCGCAGATGTATCAACCGCAATAATTTTATGGTCGGTATCCGCTTCTCTCAAACGCAAATCCGTAAGCGTAATATCGGCACTTCCAGTATTACATATCTCGACCCATTCATGTCCCGTGTCTGTTCCAGAAACGTCATACATCACCTCGGTAAAAATGACCACGGCGTGAGCAGTGTTAGGAAGAACGAAAGACACTGTACACAAAAACAGACCAACAAAGAACGAGGACTGAGATAGTGTGAATCGCATGGAGATGGTGCTAAAAAAATTATAAATCATCAAGAACCTTGCGGAGGACACTTTCGGGAATTTCTTTCGGGTGCGATGGCGTCTTTGTGATAGACTCAGTTGACGAAACTTCCTCGTCCAGTTTCTTCCCTTGCTCCGGCTCACCATGAATCGTTTTCCATCCGTCATCGGGCGACAGAGCGAATGTGCGTTTTGGCTGTGGTGGTGTGGAACTGGCTCCTACAGCATTGTTCTGTGCTTCCGCAGAGGCAAGGACACCTTTGAGTGCATCACGAAGAGCGTCTTTGTTTTCAGTTGATTGCGCCGTTCGTACGATATCCTTTTTAAGTGTACTTAACGAAACAGGACGCTGTGTAGGAACTGTCGAAGCGATGGGAGGAGTCACCACACGCGGAGTGAAAGATGTCGGAACATTTCGTCGTTCCGGACGAAACGAAGGCGCCGGTCCGGTAAACTGACGACGGCCCGGAAGCGGCTGTGTCGCAAATTTTACACGAGGAGACGGCGATACCGGACGAACCGGTGTCATCGCCTCTTGAACAATGGATGCCGTTCGTGTGTCAGGTGGTGCAGACGGACGATTACCACGAGAATCTTGTCCCGGGATACGCGACGAACCATTTGAAGAAGCAGACTGATAACCGTTACCCGTGTTCATAGGTGGACGGGACGTATATTTATTTTGTCCATTTTGTGCGTTCTGTGTTCCCAAAGGACGACGGTCATACCCACCAGATGACTTTGCCGCTATTACCGGTGTTTCCTCTGAAAATGATGCCTGACGCACACGGACGGCCTCTTCAATCTCCATACGCGGTTTGGCATAACGCGTTCGTGACGCATCAATCACACGCCCCTTCATAGATATGGATGGCAGTTGGATAGGTGGCAATGTCGTCGCGGAAAACGGTTTTGAACCCACCCCATCAATCATGAGACGCAAATAAATCTGCGCGAAACCGAGGTTCACGATATCCTCTGCGGTAAATTGTGGCGCAAATTCTTTTTCAAAAATATCCGCGTCAAACGAACCCACCCGAAAGACAATCATTGATCCAACGTTTCCGAAGACCGCACTGCGCACGTCATCATCCATCTGCTCTACGTACTGGTGCGCGATCGTAAGATTGAGTTTGTATTTACGCGCCTCGGACAAAATGTCCGCAAATGATTTGTTGGCAAATGACTGAAATTCGTCAACAAAAAAATAGAAATTTGGCAATGACGTAATGTCTGGTGCATCGGCGCGAGACATAGCGGCAAGATAAATCTTGGTAATCAGCATACTTCCCAAAAGATTGGTATTGCTTTCACCAATACGACCCTTAGAAAGATTCATGATGAGGATTTTTTTATCATCCATCACCTTGCGGATATCAAATGTAGAGTTGGGCTGACCGACAATATTTCTGATAAGCGGATTGGACGTAAACTGACCGATTTTATTTTGAATAGCGGGTGTTGCTTCCTGTGTGTACCGATCAGTATACTTGGCGAATTCATCCACCCAAAAGGATCTCACTGTCGGGTCTGTTACGTTTTCCACAACCGCTTTGCGAAATGTCTTGTTCACAAGCATCTTGTTGATATCAAGGAGGGTCGAATCGGGATACTCAAGCAACGCAAACAATGTATTTTGCAAAATATACGCCATACGTGCAGACCATGCATCGGCCCAAATCTTTTCAAACGCACTCATGAGACCCGACACCACCAAGTGTCGTTTGTCATACCCAACATCCTCCATCACATTGAAAGAAATCGGATAATCCATGTCAAACGGCGCAAAATAAATCACGTCATCCACACGCTCTGGCGGAACATACTCAAGAATCTTTTCTGCGAAACTCCCGTGCGGATCCATCACCGCCACACCGTTCCCGTTCAAGATATCTTGAATCGCCATGTTTTCAAGCATGGTAGACTTTCCCATACCTGTCTTTCCGATCACATACATGTGACGGGTACGGTCACTCGCCTTCACGCCAAACTTTTGTCGCTTGTTACGAAAATCAGTCTCGGCAAAATAAGTTATTTGTTGAGCGTCAGACATTACGTTAAGTATAACATATACGAGTTGTCAGTTGTTAGATGCGACGCAATGAGTGTCGAGTTGCGAATAACAAGAAAAAAATGGCTTTCATGTATGTTCCTTCCTTTCCACTGAGAATTCGTAATTCTTAGTTCGTAGAACGACAGATGGATAAATTGTCAGAGACGACCGACTGACATGACTCTTCTCGGAGACAAAAGTTGATTCTCAGTCTGCCCCGCACCCTTGTGGTGCTGAGGTTCTCAAAGTGACTAACTGAAAATTTTGACTCATAATGAATGACCCCGATGTAGAACGTTGAGATATTGAGAACAAAAATAAAAAGCACAGGCTATCGCCCGCGCTTTTCACATAAACCATGCTCAAAGACACGCACACCATCTCTATTTTCTCTTGTTCCGCATTACTGTAAATACCGCGTACCCAATACCAGCGGCAGCAAAAATGAGAAGCGTGATACTGACATATGCCGCAGGAGCAAAACCACCCGTTCGGTTTCCTTCTTGTGTGTTCTTCGTTTGGTTTTGTGCACCACCTTCCTGTACAGCATCTCCGCTTTGCGTATTCCCTTGACGTATCTGTGCAACGACATCGGGCGCATCCATACCACGCAAAGCATTGATGAGCACAACCAGTTGTTTCGCGGACGTATCATCATCACTCCATCCCGTGAATGATTTGTTTTTTACCACAGTGAACGGCACACCCGCAACACTCGTCCCTAAAGTTGCGGCAACCTTTTGGGCAAGGACGAGATTCTCCGCATTGTGCCAGACTTCAAATTTCTCAACGCGTGCGATACCATCACCGACAATCGTATCAAGAAATGCCTCTTCTTTGGCACAATGGGGACACCCTTCTCCATAAAAGAGATACACTGTTACATCATCGCTCGCTGCGTAAACACAAACAGGAAGTACAGCAACGAAACCAAGGCCAATAAAAAAAGAAATGAGTGATCGCATAAAAGTATGTCTCAATTAATTATTGAGTATTGATGGTGTATATTTGTTTGCCGGGTCCCACATCATCCACGAGGTAAGCCCAGCGTCATACGTCGCCTTGATTTGCGACGACACCATCGCCGGTGTATACGTGACGGGATAGTCAAAATCCTGAAGCCACGGACGAAGCTTGTTGGGATCCTCTCCCATCGCCTTGAGCCGTGTCACAGCGCTATCCATAGAGAACTTAATAATATCGTACGTGTGCGCATTGGGATCATTGTACCCGTTGAAGCCGGTCGGATAATGCGACGGATACACCATCGGTGCGATAAAATCAAAATACGGCGCAGTATTCTCAAGGACCTGTCCGATGTTCAAATCATCCGTATTGGTGGTCGTCATGCCAAACAAATCCGCAGACAATTTTGGTCCCGATGTACCCGACGGATACCACGATGCATCACGCATAACAGAGGAAAGATGCGTAAAGAAATTTTTGAGTGCGGTCGCTTTTCCATTTTCGGGGTCTCCCTCAAGGATAGTATTACTTTTTGGAAAACTGATGTTCGTCATGTTTCCATCCGAAGGAAAACGGATATAGTCAAAATTGATTTCATCAAATCCCGCTTTGTACGACTCCTTGGCGAGCTTCTCCACATACTCCCAATACGACTCGGAAGACACGTCAACGAAACTGATGCCATTCTTGTCTTTCCACACACTTCCATCGCTTTTCTTTTGCACGGCAAGCGATGGGTGCTTGGGAGCATAATACGGATCTTGGAAGACTGTGATACGTCCGATGACATAGACATTTTTCTTATGCAAATCGGCAACAAATTCTTTCATATCTTTTACCACACAACCGGGAGCGTTGTCGGTCGCATCTTCAAGTTCGGCAACTCCCGTGTGGAAAGACACCGTACCGCTGTAATCCTTGATATCAATCACCACTGCGTTTGCCGCTGTTTCGTCAAGGAGGCCGGTGATATGATCGCGCAGTGAAGGTGTGGCGGCGGCGCATGCCGTCATATAGAGTGCCTTGACCGGCTCGGGAGTCGCAATATGCGACGCAATAGGAACAATTGGAGCCGGTGCCTCTTGCGCGGTAGCAGACGTCGCGTCTTGTCCACCGGCACCGGCAACAGCCGCGACGCCCGCGTCATAACGCAACGATGAAAACGGCAACCCAAAATACGCAACACCCAAAAAACCGAGCGTGGCAACACCCACCAAAACAATGCCCGTGCGGGAATGTATAACACCCGCAACGTGCGCTTGCGCGCGCGCCGAAATCACCGCTGTATCAAACATCCTCTTCATTCGCTTCTTCATAATTAGGTTTCGGTATATCTGTTACAGTACCCATAGTAGAAACGAAGTCCTGAGAAAACGGTGATTTTTTACGTTTGAAATTCAGCATGGATACATGCGGGAGCGAAACTGACGGAAGCGCTTTCATGTTTTTTGCCTCACGATATCCCATATACGCAATAAGTGTGATACCCAAAGACAAAAGTGTTGTTCCCGTAACCTTAATATATCCAGGGAACCCAAGATGCGGAAAAAACGCCGTAAACAGAGCGAGAATAATAATAGTGATATATCGTTGCATATGGCACCAGTATACGGACGTTTTGTCTGGATAGCAAATCTTTCTCAACGCTTTTCAACAATAACAACAAACTCCCCGCGAACAGCATCGGGGTGTTTTGTAAAATGTGCAAGAATGTTTTCAGGTGTCCCTGAAACATACTCTTCATGAACCTTTGTCAGTTCGCGCGCGATGCCGATATTGCGTTCCGGTATATATTCATGAAGCGCTTCCAGTGTTTTGAGGATACGGTGTGGCGATTCATAAAAAACAACTGTTCGTTCACTCGCGGCAATTTCGGCAAAAAGTGTTTGCCGCCCTTTCTTTTGGGGAAGAAATCCGAGAAACGTAAACGAAGCGAGTGATACACCGCTAATTGAAAGCGCGGCAGTCAGTGCGGATGGACCGGGAATCGCTTCAATCGTTATTGCATCACCAAAGCGCTCACGTACTTTTTCCACCAAATGTGTTCCCGGATCGGAAATGCCCGGCGTTCCCGCGTCGGACACCAGCGCAATATGTTTCCCTTCTTCAAGCATGCCGAAAACCCGCTCAAGTTGTGCCGGTGTACTATGCGCATCATGACGCATCGTCGGCACGGATATGTTATGTCTATCAAATAGATGTTTGGTAACACGCGTATCTTCACACAACACAAGATCCGCCTCTTTGAGAATGCGCATCGCGCGAAGTGTGATATCTTCGAGATTTCCAATAGGGGTTGCGACGATAGAAAGAGTTGCGCTCATATATTATGGGTATATCATATTTTTCTCAAAGACAAAAGCGCTTCGCCCACGGTGTACACATCCCCCGCGCCCATGGTAAGGAGTAGATCGTCTTCATCCAACATATCTGCACTTGATAAAAGATTACAAATATTCGCTAGTGTCCCGCCATACCGCATGTGGGAGTGAGATGATGCGGTAACAATATCGCGCGCATGAACAGACCCATCATCTTTCTCACGCGCGGCGTAAATATCAGCGATAATAACCGTATCAGCATCGACAAACGCCTGCGCGAAGTCACGCAAAAACTCACGCGTACGGGAATATAAATGTGGTTGAAACACAACCGCAAGACGCTTCTCGGAATACCCCAAACGAAAACCCGCGAGTGTCGCGCGAATCTCCGTCGGGTGATGTGCATAATCATCAAAGAGGAGCGCTCCGTGTTCCGTCAGTCCTTTATATTCACTCCGTCGCCAGGTGCCCGCGAAATCCTCTAGTGCTTCGCGCGCGGCTTCCTCCGAAACGCCGACGGCGCGCGCGGCAGCGATTGCCGCGCGCGCATTCGCCACGTTATGCATTCCGGGAACAGCAAGGACAATACCGTCAAAAAGTGTACGTGTGTCAATGACCGTACCCACAAAACCGTCAAGCACATCACCAATATGCGGAAGCGATATATCGGCAATCACAACACCCCGCTCCCCCATCGTGCCAACGAGTGTCTTGAATGCGTCCATAATATCATCAATGTCTTTGTAATAATCCAAATGATCTTCTTCAATATTGGTAATAACCAACACCGACGGCGCAAGATTCAAAAAAGAACGCTTATACTCACATGCTTCCACAACAAACACATCGCTTTCCCCCGTAATAAAATTTGTTCGCTCTGGTATACCATATGCAGGCATTGCATTCATCAAGCTTCCCGCAACAACCGTCGGACTCTTCCCCGTCTTGACCAGAATATGCGCAATCATCGCAGTCGTTGTCGTTTTGCCATGCGTGCCCGATACCGCAATCGTTCTCATACCCCGCGATATCAATCCCAATGCCTCCGGATACGAATACATAGGCAATCCACGAGAAACCGCTTCATCATACTCAGGGTTACCGGGAATGATTGCCGGCGAGTATACGACCATCTCCGCACGCTCGGGGATATTGTTCCCGGACTGCCCAATAATAACAGCAGCGCCCTTGGCTCTCAGTGCCCGTGTAATGATGCTTTCAGATATATCCGATCCGGAAACAGCAACGCCCCGCGCGAGAAACATCCGCGCGAGTGCCGACACGCCAATACCACCGATGCCAATCATATGCACCATATGTACGTTTTCAATACGAAAAGAAACAGTATCCATATATATATCATGCCCAAAGCCGTTTCACTGCGGCGACAAATTGATCATTGCGATCATACGCATTTTTAAAAACACCAAAACTCGCCGCTCCCGGAGAAAGAAGTACCACATCCCCGCGTCTCGTAATGTCATTGGCGAGTTGTATTGCTTTTTTCATGGTGTCGGCCATTGCTACAGGAGGCACATTGTGTACATCACGCAATCCCGCAAGAATCGCGTCCGTCGCGCTTCCAGGAAAAAGAATAAGGGCTTTGACCGACGAAGGAATCGTTTTGACAAATAAGGAGAAATCAAGATTTTTATCCGCCCCACCAGCAATCAACACCACGGGCTTTTTTTCTTTTTTAAACACACCAAGCGCGACGAGCGTCGCATCGGGACATGTTGCATTATTGTCGTTGTACCACGACACACCACGCACCGAACGCAAAAATTGCAATCGCCCTTCCACACCCGGGAACGATGCGACACCACGAACAATATCGTTTTCCGTAACACCAAGCGCACGACACACTTCCGCCGCCAACCCCATATTGAGACGGTTGTGTGTTCCCGGAAGACGTGTGGACATTGACATAAAAAGCGGTCTACCTGTACGCACGTCGCCTTTTGGTTTTGGCAGACGATACGTCTTGATCGCCTCTTTTACTTGCGGTGTAATAATGCACACATCAGTCTTTTTTTGCCACCGATAAATCTGCGATTTATCAACAGCATAGCACTTCATATCCCCGCGATAATAATTCATATGATCGCGCATAAAATTGGTGAACACCGCAACGTGTGGTGAACGCTTCACATCACCAAATCCTTGCAGTTGCCACGAATCAAGTTCCAAAACTACGACATCACCGGCTTGTACTTTCGCGAGAAACGGCAGTGATGCCCCATGACGGACGTTACCACCAAGATACACATTCCCCTTGAAACTTTTCGCCTGCTCAAGAATATGGGCAATCGCATACGACACCGTAGACTTGCCCCGTGTCCCCGTCACACCCACAACTCGCACATCATTGGGCAGCAATTTCATAAAAAGTGATGCGTCCATTTCCACAGGCACACCCGCCTTCTTCGCCGCAAGAATATACGGCGAGTCGTACCGCACATCCGGACTGCGTAAGACCATATCCGCGTTTATCACATCCTCCATGTGATGTTCTCCGAGTACATAACGAATTTTCGGATACTTGGCGAGCACGGACAATGACGTTTTCAATTCTTCTTTTGTCTTCAGGTCAGTCACGGTCAGAATCGCTCCATATCGTGCGAGAAAACTCGTTACGGCAGTCCCTCGTCCAAGTACACCCAAACCCAACATGGTGATTTTCTTACCAGCAAACATATTGTACAATTCTTTTGACGTCATAACGCAAACAATTATAGCACAAGAAAACTCATCCCGTCGCATGCTTACATTTTTACAAGAGTATGACAGCGTAACGAAAACTCTTTCATAAACACCCATTTAGTTACCGTGCATCTCAGGTAACTACAGTATCGCATTCTGATGTTTCTTGCAGAGGATGTTTACTTTTGTTTTATAGATGTTTTTGATAGACTAGAACGAGTAGATTATGAGTGCGCCGTTGGATATGGTATCATTATGAACATATGGTGAAAAATGATTCTTCCAAACAGTCTTTCAAATTCTCAAAAAAGAAGACGGGTGCCGCTCTGGCAAAAAAACGTGGGGGACAGTCTAGCGAGACGACGCATACTCCCCGCCTCAACGTCAAATACGAAACCAAACGCAGCATGCTCGGCATTCTTTTTTTTATGCTTGGCATTTTCTTTATCCTCGCGGCACTCGGTATTGCCGGCATTGCGGGAGGATTTACGTTTGATGAACTGGACAGGTTCCTCGGGCTCGGCTATGTCTTTTTGCCAATTATTTTCTTTCTCGTCGGTGCGTCACTCTTCAATGAGGCTGACGCGCGCAAGCATGTTGCGCTTCCCAAGACACTGGGCGCGGTTCTCTTCTTTATCTCGGCACTCGGTCTAACATCTATCATCTCAGGGGGTACGGGTGGTGGTTGGCTCGGTGGTATCATTGCATCCCCTCTTATCAAACTTTTTGACGCAGTCGCGACGTTACTCTTTCTTATCGCATTCGTCATCATTTCACTTTTGCTCATTTTTGACGCACCGCTTTCACCGGAACACCCACCACTCTCGTGGATCATGCGCTTTCGCAAACGTAACAACAAAAATAATGAGCCCATCCTTGTAACAATCGCGGATCAAACCGATGAATCCCCCTCGCCTGTTGCGATTGCCGATAATACCGACAACACAGAAGAAGCACCCGCGGAAAAAGAAACAAAAGGTCTCTTTGGTAAGAAGAAAAAAGATGAAGAAGATTTGCCTGCCATATTCACCAGTTCATATCCTCTGCAAAATCGCACGTATGTTCCTCCACCGATTTCGCTTCTCTCCCCCGACAAAGGAAAGCCGGAAGTTGGTGACATCAAGGCGAATGCCAACATCATCAAACGCACCCTGCAGAACTTTGGCATCACGGTTGAAATGGATGAGATCTCTGTCGGTCCGACAGTAACCCGCTACGCGCTCAAGCCCGCCGAAGGTGTGAAGCTCTCGCGCATTGTAGGTCTCCAAAATGACTTGGGGCTTGCGCTCGCTGCGCACCCCGTCCGTATTGAGGCGCCCATTCCGGGAAAGTCGCTTGTGGGTATTGAAGTCCCCAACTCGGCACGTAGTACCATCGGCTTGGCGAAACTTCTTTCGGCGTCGGAGTTTACCGGCTCCAACAAGCCACTTCTCTTCGCACTCGGTCGCGGCATCTCAGGGCAGTCATTTTTTGCCAACCTCGCCAAACTTCCCCATATACTTATCGCAGGTACGACAGGGTCGGGAAAGTCTGTGACAATTCACGCCATTCTCGCGTCTCTTATCTATAGAAACGGACCGGAGCGTATGCGCTTTATCATGATTGACCCGAAGCGCGTTGAGCTCACCATGTACAACAAAATCCCCCACTTGCTGACACCCGTGATCACAGAACCGAAAAAAGCAATTCTCGCGCTCAAATGGGTGGCAAAAGAGATGGATCGCCGGTATGACATCCTTGAGTCCGAGTCTGTGCGCGATATTGCGTCGTATCACGAAAACATCGTCGCGCCCGCGTATGAAGCGGCACATAAGAACGACAACGTTTCTGAGGATGCGTCATTACCCGAAGCAATGCCGTATATCGTGGTGGTGATTGACGAACTTGCCGATATCATGACGACGTATCCGCGCGAACTTGAGTCCGCGATTGTGCGCTTGGCACAGATGAGCCGCGCGGTGGGTATTCACCTTATCCTCTCCACACAACGTCCGTCAGTCAATGTGATTACCGGTCTTATCAAGGCGAACGTTCCGGGACGCATCGCAATTCAGGTGGCATCGCAGATTGACTCGCGTACGATTCTTGATACCGGTGGCGCGGAAAAATTGCTTGGCGCAGGCGACATGCTCTATCTTTCAAGCGACATGTCTCAGCCACAACGTATTCAATCGGCATATGTGACAGAAAACGAAATCAAACGCATTGTATCGTATCTACGGAAAGAGTATGAGGGTGGAGACTTTGATGATATCACCATCTCTGATGGCGCGGGCACGTCGTCTCTTGCGGATATTATGAACGGGTCGCTTGATGAGCGTGGCGGAGGAGGACTCGGGGATGATGATGACGATGATATGTATGAAGAAGCGCGACAAACGGTCATTGAAGCGGGCAAAGCGTCTACGTCGTTTTTGCAACGCAAACTGAAGGTGGGGTACGCGCGTGCAGCGCGACTCATGGATATGCTAGAAGAGCGCGGTGTGGTTGGCCCAGGAGAGGGGGCAAAGCCGCGAGAAGTACTTGAAGGAAGAAACTCTGTTGAGGGAGAGGGATATGGGGAGTGAGATACGAGTTGTCAGTTGTCGGTTGCCAGAGACGACGGACTGACAAGTTGTTAGCACGACTGACAAACACAAACGAATTATCACAAGTGAATCATTATATGATATATTCGTTCAATTTCTTAATAACCTATGGAGAAACAAACCGCTCATAAAGATTCATACAAAAATCTCATCGTGTGGAATCGTGCGGTAGAACTAAGTATTGCAGTTTACCTACTTACAAAAAAGTTCCCCGGCGAAGAAAAATATGACTTAGTATCACAAATGCGGCGCGCTGCGGTATGAATACCCTCAAATATTACTGAAGAATAGGGACGCCGCACAAAGAAAGATTTCAAACAGTTTCTCTATATCACCTACGGGTCGTGTTCTAAATTGAAAACACAACTATATATCGCCAAGCAACTCCCTATTATGAAAACATTCAGTTATACAGACATTGAGACGCTTCTCGGTGAAGTAATACGCATGCTCAACGCCCTCATTCATAAAACTTGATTCGGCATCGTACTACTGATAACCGACAACTGACAACTAACTAATAACTTTTTACAATGTTTACCCTAAAAGAAATTCTCATACGTACGGGATGGGTGCTGCTGGGCATCCTGCTTGTCGTGTATGTCGTGCATCAGGGATGGGCGTTTATTACGGGGCCGTGCATTACGCTTGAGGGGCCGGGTGATGGCGCTGTGTTTGATGACCCGGTCATTCATGTGTTCGGAACGGCGACGCATACGACGTATATCACCCTTGATGGGCGGCCGATTTTTATTGATGAGCGGGGTGAGTTCAATGAAATGCTGGTACTCTCCCCGGGGAACAATATAGTCACACTGTACGCACGCGACAGGTTTGGGCATGAGGTGACGGAGATGAGAGAAGTGGTGTATAAGACGGACAAGACAAGTTGTCAGTTGTCGGTTGTCGGTTGTCAGAATGAAGAAAAGATAACGACTGAACTTCCCGATTCTCAAGATGAGCAACCAACAGAGCCACAGAGTGGAGACAACGGTTCCCAATTATCAGAGTGACGGCGTTTTCAGAAAGAAAACTAGTTCTCAGTTCTCAGAACAAAGATACTATGGTTCTTGGTGTCGGACTGTTTTGCGTGTTGGAGAAGTGGCGGGCGAAAAAAGAGGGCACAAAAAACCGACACATTGTGTCGGTTTTTTGTCGGATGGTGACGTCTGAGGGGTCGGTTTGGTTTTTTCGTTTATTTGGTTTTGCGATATTTCCAGAACTTAAGCGGAAGCATGATAAATGTGATGAGGAAGAAAAGTCCCGAGGTAAACCAAATGGTCCCCTCCCTGTCGAAACCACCGCCCATACCAATAATGAGACCGCCGCCTGTTTTGGGAGAGAGAAGAATGAGAATAAGGGCGGTAGGAATATATATCCGTGCAATTTTCCACCATGCGGTGAATACTTTTTCAGACTTGTTCTTTACCCATGACATGAGGCCGATGAGGAAAAAAATTGGGGAAAGAAAAATCAAAACATTTGAAACGCCGTAAAAATTATTTTCAAAAAAATCATAACACGCTGTGTCGCTCCTGTTGCACAAACCGGAACTATAGGGAGAAGCAACGATCAGCGAAAAAATAAAAACAAGAAGTGACGTGATAAATAATGTTATAGATGATTTGTTTTTCATAATCTTTTAAAAAAAGCTAAATTAGTAATACGATTACCTCCGTATATCTTTCAAGAGTTTTTCTTTCAATTGAATAAGTCTTTCTTTTAATTTTACCTTCTTATCCTTTATCGGCTGAGATAACTGCCCGATAAGTACATCAACAACCGCATCAATATTCACCCTCTCTTCCCCGCTGATGCGCATCTTCGCCGAAAGCTTTTTATTGGTGAGCGTGGCAACCTGGTTTTTGAATGCCAACAACAGTGCTTTTTCGGCGATGACATTACCGCGAGTGCGTAATTTTTCCATAACAGTGATTTGCGCAAGAAGGGCGGTCTTTTGGTTGGATGCAATGGCCTGCACAGCTTCTCTCAGTATATCGTAGCCTATGGCTTCTTTCATCTCATCGGTGAATGCATATACATCAGGGACACCATCATCATTGTTATCCAACGTAAACGTGCCGACATCGGATACAGACGTGAGGTTGATTGATCCACTGCTATCGGCTGTAACGGGAATATCACTAAATACGGTATATCCTGTTGTTTCGTCTCCTTGTGTCTCCGCAATCTCAAGAGTGAATGTACCGCTTCCCTCTCCGTCAAGTTCAAGAGTGATACGACCGCCTCCGGATACCCCGGCGTATTTCGTCTCACCCCATTCTTCGTAAAATGAATTGGGAATGTTTTCTTCATAAACACGAATATCGGATGTTGTATTGGGGTTGGGAATGATGCCCGTGTGATTTCCATTCACATCATACAGATGCATCGCTACAGGAGAGTGCATAGTGAAATGTAAAATATTCGGTGGACTTATTAAATCTGTCTGCTTATCATAAATGTTTTCCTCCAAGAAGGTTGATCCGACAAATATATCTTTGAGGAAATCCTGAAGTCTTGTAACTTCCAAGATACTCGAATGTTTCCTGTTTCTCCTAACTCCCTGGCTATACTCCGGCAAATTCACATAATACGTCTCCACACCCTAGTTATTCGCCATCGCTATCGCACTGGGGAGAACGACCGTGCCATCACCGAGTATCGTTTTGAGGAGTGTTCGATCAAGCGTGTTAAATGTTTGCGGGCAAAATGGAACATCACAATTGTCATATGCAATACCACGTATGGTATCAAGTCCCCAACCGGCGATTTGTATCATGCGCACATTGATTGGTGGCGCCCATGTGTCTATCCCGTCGTGCATATTCTCCGCATACGTAAGCAAGTCCATATTGAGCACATTCAGCGCATCAATATCCGTTGGCTCCGTCCACATGCCTGCATGTCCGGTCATAAAATCTCTGAGTGTAGTATACGCACCGCTGCCGGCAATCGTCTTTCCCACAAAATCAAGAAGTTGCGGAATGGTTGAAGTCTCCGGATCAAAGATGAGTATCGGCGTGTCAACGGTGGTGAAATATTCCTTTGAAGGCAGCAAGTGATATGCGGATGGCAATGTCTCAGCGGTGTCGCGCTCCGCTCCCTTACCTATTGGTGTCGTGCCATGCAGGAGCGTCGCCACCGCTTCAGGTGTCCCCAACTGTGGCGCGGCAACCATGATAACAGTGTCAATCTTATCAAGGAGCGGATCATGCGTATCTTGAAGGCGCTTCAGTATATATTTGATGAGCAATCCCCCATTGCTATGTGTGACAACAGAGACCTTGCCCGTATCAGATCGTTCGGCAAGTCCGCGCAATTGTTCCACGAGATACGGCGTATCCGTACCAGTGGTGTCCGGCTCATACGACACAACATCCGCACCATCTTTTATCCCGACAATGTCACCGCGTGATACCAACGTGTTGAGGCCGAGACGCCAGTCATATACGAGCGGCTTCCATTCTTTGATAACACCTTCACCGACAACTTGTGTATCCATAAACTCCATAAACGTCTTGTATACATTGGTCGTCGGCCACGCGTCAAGACGAAGCAGTATCTCATCGGTAATCCCCGACACAACAATACTTGCGTCAGTGCTTTCATGTGTTGTTTTGTCGAGACGAATCTCCGCAACATCCGCAAAGTCATTTGGCTCCCACACCATATCTCCCGCACCATACTGTGTGTACAAACGACTGCCGCCAATCCCGGGGAGGAAGGCGACGCTGCTATAGCCGGCGGTGAAAGAAAGCGCATTTTGCGCGAAGTCTTTGGTGAGAGGTGCGGGAAATGATATTTCGTCACCTTGGACAAGGTTGTGCATGTCAGCAGTAAGAAAAGCATACGAGTACACACCTTTAGGGAACGTTGCGGTATAGGTATATGCTTCACCGTTTGTGGTGTTACCGTCGGTATAGGCGGTAGGTGCGTCAGCGCCCGCACCGTGCGTCATGTCGTAAAACGTGTCAGTACCCGCAGCGTCTTTAACCCAAAGACGTCCGTATGCGGGAGCGTCGCCGTCCGTATCAGTGTATACAACAGAAAATGTGAGAGGGTCTTTGTCAGCAACGCCTTTGTCCGGCTCAACACCACGTCCGGTAGTATCGGGGTCTTGGTCATATCCGACACCCGGCGCATACGTGAGTGCGGGAAGAGTGTTTGTACTTCCTTCAATCGTAAAAGACACCATTCCCCATGATTCGTACTCCGCAGGAGGAATGGAACTGTTTTCATAATCAGGAAAACACATGCGCACATCACCGCTCGCAAAAAAGTTACGCATAACACGATGGTATTCGTCGTCATACGCGGGAATACCAAGATCAGTAACGTCTCTCGCATAACTAACTATGAGTTGTGGTTCTGATTGATACACAACGACAAAATATTTTCCCGGCTCATACTCAAAAGTATCTGTAACATTTTTCACTCCGGTATCACCAAGGTTATATCCCGCTATCAGTTGCGGTTGTTCTCCCCTCACACCTTTATAAATAAGTGCATAGAAATCGACTCCTGAACGATGCCACCATGTAAACTTTTGAGTAGTAACCACTGAGATGGTACGCGTATACGATCCGCCATTCACAACAGGCATACCATCAATAGCGTACGTCACATCCATATTGGGAGACAAACGTGAAGACTCCACATAAAACTCTTCATCATCGTCACCCGGATATAAACAGTATGGTTCATCAATATATTCCTCTTTATCATCTATCGGTACATCAACAATAATCGCCCAGACAGATTGAGGTGCAATACCAATCGCCCCAATCACAAAAAATACCGCACATGCGGCAATAAAGATATCGGAGCACATCAGAAGAAATCGGCGACACAAAGACATACATTGTGTAGAAAACATATCCATGGGAGTGCATGATTATGAATAACACTGTTATTATACACGGTTATGATACAGTGTCATCCACAGTCGTGTGTAAGACGAATTGTGAGTGACGACTGAATGACAAGTTGTCAGTTGTCGGTTGTCGGTTGTCAGAATGAAGAAAAGATAACGACTGAACTTCCCGATTCTCAAGATGAGCAACCAACAGAGCCACAGAGTGGAGACAACGGTTCCCAATTATCAGAG
>Ga0233421_10000284_pt1 | contig 22888 bp, 23 predicted proteins | sample Watercolumn_Mata_3_FD_182725 | JGI IMG/M metagenome (GOLD analysis project Ga0233421, IMG submission 182725) | Freshwater microbial communities from Lake Matano, South Sulawesi, Indonesia - Watercolumn_Matano_2014_107_MG | ecosystem: Environmental > Aquatic > Freshwater > Lake | place... | reverse complement strand
CATTGAACTGGCAACCCTCAATTAACAATCCCGTAGTGCTGCTTAGGTTATTATTGATTACTCGGTTTCCATTGTAGGTGCAGGCATCAAAATATATTGCTTCCACCATTCCAGAGCCATCTCGGGCTATCGTATTGCCCTCGTAGGTGTTATTCCCTGCATAGGAAGTTACATATACTCCCTGACCACCAGAACCCAAGATGGTATTATTCTTGAACCAAAGCTTGACGGCAGTTGAGCCAGATATTCTGTAGCCAGTAGAGCCAGTATTATTTATAGTATTGTTAGTAATGTTAATATCGTGAGCGGAGCCAATCTCTATGCCATGTAATGAATTGCTCGAGAGGCTGTCATTGTGGATTGTAGAATTGTCCGTGAAGACATAATATACCCCCCTATACCAGTCAGTGAGATTGCAGTTCTTGATTGTCACATTCCCCAGTCTTGCGGTGTTCAATCTTGACTTGAAACCATAACTCTCAGCGGTATCTATCCCGTCAATCCAGTTCCCATAATTCTGGCAATCTAATTCCACATCTGAAGCGGTTATGTTAAAACAAATAGAATTAGCAGAGTCCGTTATCGGTTGCGTCAGCTTGTAGCTTCCGCTCGCCGATATGTTCGTGCATCCTGTGAGCAGGGTAGGGTCGCCAGTGAATTGTTCAGAGCCATAAGCCGAGTAAGTCGGCAGAATAGGGAAATAGTAATAGATATTGAGATTGTCCAGTGATACATTGCTAGCAGCTCCACCACCCAGATAGAATTCCTGCTGTCCAGTCAAGAAACTTGGGGCAATTGACTTGAATGTTCCCACATGATAGTAATAATTAGTATTGTTAATAACCAAGACAACATTTGTTGAATTGACTATAAGGCTTCCGTTAGTCCAACTATTTCCTGGAGTAGTAAAGGCATTCTCAAGTTGGTTCGTGGCATCGTTCCTGATATCAGTTGAAATAAAATCACTCAAAACATAAAATTCAGTTGTATTTTTCAAAACAGTTCCAGTCGCTCCCCACCATAGTATTGTTACCCCAGTTCCTGTTTGCTTTTTGAACTCAAAATCAATTCTCACAGGATAATTAAAATTCCTTGTCGTGCCAATGACATTGGTGTAAAAAGCGACATTGCTTTCAACGCTCAAATAACCGCCTGTCTGCTTTATTTTGCTTCCTCCTCCTATATTTTGCCATAGAAGTGTGTCTAATGTGGTTCCATTATTGAAATCATCAAACAGCAACGAAACATTACGCCAAAGGGACACACCACTTGAGGCAGTTGGGTTGCCGTAGCGGAAGCATACGCTTTCAGTCAGTGATGCTGTAAAATTATTTGGCTTTCTCCAATAGATGTTCAAGTCAGAGGAATTAAAAACAGTCCAATTATAGGGATACTCCACATCGGATGCGTTCACAACCCTCAAGTCATCGTAATCACTTTGCATTTTTCCTGCCGCAACAAGCGTAGCGACATTAAGAGTCCTGTTAAATGTCGCATTCACCGCATCATAATTATTGGGGTTCGTCACATTGAAGCAGATTTTATAATTCCAGTCTGCCCAAGACTTCCAAGGACTAATCCATCCCATAATCTTCGCCTTCCAATCATAGTAGAAACTATGGCTGTAATCCCAGATTGAATCAATTCTTAAGAATACATCGGCTTTAATCGGATATTTCTCGCTTGAACCAGTCCAAACTAATTCATTCCTCGTGATGTTTTTTAAATACGAGCTGTCAACAGAAGCATTATAAGCGAACACTGAGCCATTCTCCTCTATTGTCGTGTAATTCTTGATGCCATAAGTTCTATTCCCGATTAGAAATTGCTGGCTTACTGGCTTCATAATCCAGTTTCCAATCGGCTCGTAGACTATTACTGTTTGGATATCCTTTATCTTTTTATAATAGCCATTATCCTCGCAAAGGGTTGTATTGTCCCAAGTGGAATTAAAAGCATCCCATTTAGTTAGGTTCCAGCAGGAGATATTCGCAACATAGATTTTGTCCTCGCTGACTACTTCCTTGAGAAATCCGATGCTTAACCTTAGTTCTTTTATTTCGCTCCCATTCAGAACATTCACCCATCCATTAATCTCTTTGTTATCCAGAAGGTAATTTATCTTACGGTTTAATCTGATTATTGCCTCTCCGCCAATTAGATTGTTTGTTTCTTTTAATAATACGATATTCGCCACGCTTTCTAATACTGGGTCAATTTTGGAAACTCCTGAAGTAGCAATTCCTAATTTCACATTGTCAAAGGGAGTTTTCTTGTATACCAAAGCCCTGAACTCATACTTGCCTGTTTTCAGTGTCTTACCTGTCAGGTTGTAATCTCTAAACTTTCCATAGGCATCCTTTTTTTGTAATTGATAGGTTGCACGGCTGTCGTTCAGATATATTTTGAAATTCTTGTCAAAAAACAAGGAATAATTTGTAACAGTAACATTAAAAGGATAAACACAGGGGTTTGGCTTGCTTCCTTCACAGGGAAAATCATTCAGGTTTCCCTCAAGGAATATTCCATATACTTGCAAAACCAATAAAATCCCAAGCAATCCAGTTATACTCACGGCTCCAGTTATTGTTACCTTCTTGGTTTTGTTTGATATTTTTACTGCCATTTTTCATATTATTCTGCTAGGCTTTTTATAAGTTTTGCTTTTTCTTCTGTAAAATCATAATGAGATGGATGAAATTCCTGTGCTCCAAATGAAGTAGTAGTGAAAACTAAGGCATTCTCTTTTTTAAGAGATTTAATCAAATCTATTATTTCTTTAAATTTTTCATCTGGGATATGTTCTAAAACATCAAAGCATGTAATAATATCATACTTATTTCTAATTTCTGGAACTGGCAACTTAATTATTTTTACTTTTAGCCTGTGTTTTTCAAATCTAAATTTAATAAAATCTAAAGCTTTTTTATTATAATCCGCTACAGTTACTATATATCCTTCTTTGGCTAACATATAGGCAAGTTGCCCGCCATTACAGCCATAATCTAATATTTCAGTAGATTTATCCGGGCGAAGTTTCTTAATTGTTTCAACTATATGTTTGTCGAAAGGTCTTCTATTGCTTAAATGCCATTCAAAATGATCATAAATAGAATATTTATTATTAATATAATAATCTAAAACCTGTTTTGGGTCTTTAAAGTTAATTTTATCTATTTCTTCTTTTATAAGATTTTTATAATTTAAAAATATTCTTAATAAAGAATCTCTATCAATTTTCTCAAATTCGGCAAGATCATCCATTAACTCCTCTCTCTCTTTTTTATCTATCAAAATTTGCTCTCTAAAATACATAAAATGGAAAGGTTCTACTTCAGTACCAAAATGATTACAAGTAATCCCAGTATTGAGATAAACTTTATATCCTAATTTTTTGGCTTGATCAAAGAAATACAGATCTTCAGCTAATTGTCCAATCTGTCCTTTCCATTCACTCCAATTGAATTTAAACCAAGGGTATTTAATTTTCTTGAAAATTTCAGATTTAATAAGACAACAGCCTAATCCAACTCCATCTACTTCAAGGATTCTATCAAATTCAAAATCCTCTAAATAGAAATGCTTATCATCCTGATAAATTCTGGCTACTGGTAAGAAAGGCTTTCCTTTAGAAAAATAAAGTCCAGAAGCAATATCTACATTCATATCAATGAGATTATCTATAGCTTTAGGAGGTAAAATCATATCTGAATCAATAAACATAATATAATCACAGTTATACTGTAAAGCCATGTTAACTAATTCATTTCTTACCAAATCTACTGGCTGTCCCTGCTTCATATGTATTCTAACTTCATAATTTCTTCCATTAGTATAAAGCTCATGGATTCTATTCATGAAATTAATGAAGAAGTTAGCAGGGATACTGCCATATAAAGGAATGCAAATCGCTAACTTCATATTAATAAAAAGATAACTATGAAATCTGGACTTTCCAGGTAATTGTCAAACTATCGCCATTAATTACATTCAAAGCACTAAATGTCTGTCTACAAAGCAAAACACCAGTTGAAGCTGCATTTAGTACTCCTGCTTCTGTAACTGCTGCTGTTCCTGTAACCGAAAAACCATATGTAAGCTGGAATGTATCATTGGCAACTGAAGTTGTTACTCTTGAGCCAGTTCCTGCCGCTCTTGTTAAACCTATATTTGTAACTTCTGTTCCTAATTGCGTATCTGTAGCTGTTGCCGCAGTAGTGCCTGTACCAACTGCAATATAATCAAAAGCTGTTCTGCCAGATGTCGTATCTGTTCCAATCAATCCAGATACTTCTGCTTTACCAGCATTCGTAATCAAATTTGGTGTTTCAATTATCTCTATCAAATTCCCATATCTATCATAATGGTCTATCTTAAAATAACCATTTAAGGCGATATTTTCTTTATCAATCTGTTGCATTTTTAAGCTTCTCTTACCTCCTTTATATTTCCTTTACTATCTTTTAATATAATCTGAACTGAATCAGATACTCCAATTACTTCATCTGGCTTTATTCCTTTCACTTGGATCTGTTTTAAGTCATATAAATGTAATAAACTATGAAATGTTCTGACTAAATTAAATAATCTTTCTGGACTATTAAGCAATTCATTCAGTTCGTTTTCCTGCATTTTTCTGCTCCTTCTTTAATTTATCTTCAGTAATAATTTTACCTTTGATTTCGTCTCTAGTTATTTCTATATCTTTCTTGATATTTCCATTTTTATCTTTCTGTATTATCTGTAAACTTCCCATATTTATTCTGTTGGTTTAAAGTAAATTGCTTCGTATTTTTGGTGTCAATATTATACCACATAAACTGAATTCTCTCAGCTATCTCAGCATCAGTCAGATTATCTTTTAATTCATTATATATATGATTCAAAAGTGTTTGAGCATTTTCATGCTGCTTCCAATGTAATTTCTCTGCCATTATATCTTATAAATAGCACTTATATTAGTACCATTATAAAATACCGCTATAATTTGATTCTTAGGAACTTTATCATCACTAAGTTGCTGGGCTACTTCTGCTAGTGTTCCAGTTAATGTGATAAAACTTGTATATACTGCTTTAGTAACTACCATTTTTAGCCATCAGTGGCAATATATTTCCAACCAGTAACTAGCCTTATATAAAGCCTATTTGTAGCAGAATCATAAAAAAGCTCACCTATTTCTGCATCTCCTAAAGCAACATTGCTTATAGTAGTAACTATTTTGGCTTTTGCTGGTTCATTAAATGAATTTTCCGCCATTTATTTTGCCCTCCTTTTAGCTTTTTTTATTGGTTCTGTAGTAGTTATTTTTTTGGTTTCTTCTTTTGTTTTTTTAGATTCAGTTATTTTTGGCTGTTCTATTTCTTGTCTATTTACTATATTTGCTTTTTCCACAACAATTGGTGTAACTCCATCTGGTTGAGTTGGAGTTTTTTCTGATTTGAAGCCATCTGCTAAAAATGGAACAGACAATTTCTTCTTTTTGCCTTCTGCTATTACTGTTTCCATAAGCTTTGCTAAGGTTATTGGACCTTCAATTTTCATTTTATTTATTTTTACTCCTGTTTTACATTTAGGAAATCTTCAATAGCTCTGGAAAGATTTTCGCTCATACCCCAAATGCTTGGGACATCCTTTTCTATCATTTCCTTTAGGAAACTATAGTCTGCTTCTTCAAGTACAAGCTCTTTAGTTTCTTCAGCTTTGTCAAATGCTTTTGCAAGTCTATTGAAAAGCCTGAACTTATCAAGCCCTTTCGGTATATCTTCTGGTCTCTTGTTTCCTAATAATACATTAATAGCTATTAGGAGATTTTCATCTTGTTCTTTTCCCTCAGCTATTTTAGCTTTCCAAGTATTTATTTTTATTTTTCTCATCTTTTCCTCCTATTCAACTTTTCATTTATTTTAATTATTTCTCCAAGTATTTAAATGTTCTCCTTTCAAAAAAACAAAGAAAAAAAAGAAAAAATTAATCTTAAGCGTGTAATGTATCGTATAGTGGTATGTAATATGGAACTGCCCCTATTAATACCTTCAGGCATGCATCCGCTCCCATAGTTGTTGCATCTGGTGCCGTTGCTGGAACTAAAGCATTTGCAGCTACAAATCCCGCAACTGCATCAAGCAAAAACATATTAGTAAATCTAGCTACATTATTTATTTTAATTGCATTAGTCACACTTGTATCAACATTTGATTCTATATATAATGAACTTGTAACAGTTCCTGTTCCTCTTGCACTGATAAACAATCCTGCGGATGATGTTGAAGGAATAGATGCCCCCCCAATTGCAATTACTTGTCCCCATACATTTCCAGTTACTGTTCCAGAGCTTACACTTACAGTAAGCCCTATACCACATAATTCACCACCAATAGTAGAGTTTCCTGTGACATCAACTTCGCCTTGATAAACATATACATCTTGCACATTCTTAGCTACTGTTATTGTCCAATCTGATCCTTTAAGTCTCAAATTAGACATATTGGTAGTATCATGTGTCATCTGTAGGTAATACATGTTCCAAGTTGATGTTGTATCGGGTGCTGTAGAGCATGTAATATTTACATTCATTTGCACAGGATCTAAATGCCAAGCTTGACCCGCAGTACCTGTTATATCTATTGTCTTTTCTGCCGCTCTTGAACCAAATGAGATTATCATTTTTGAGCGTGTTGCATCTGGTGTAACACTTGCTTCATCAAAATCAATACATTTTGTAATAGTCAAATTAGAAGCTCCCCCAATTGCTGTGCCACCAAACTTGATGCCTGTTGAAATAGCGCCACCCCCTACAAATCTAAGACCCGTAGTAATAGTATTAGATGGTGTAAGTTGAATGCCATTTCCTAATGTTCCGCCTTGAGACCATACACATAATCCGCTTGTTTCCTCTGCCGCACTTGTTCCAGTGCTATCACAGAATATCTGAACTCCTCTCCAAACGCTACCTGCTACATGAGAGGCATCTGTTGAATCAGCATGCCAACCAAAGTTTCCCCCAATGCCCATATCTACTTCAGATGAATCAGTTTCATAGAACCAACTTTCAAGACCAATTATAGCTACTTGGGCGGTTGCTGTTCCAGCTCCTGCTTTTTTAGCTATAAATTGACCAGCATATAGATTTCCATCTGTAATCGCTACACCAGAAGAAAGAACTACTGATTTTATACCAATTGTTCCATCTCCAGATCCAGTCCAATTTGTAGATGCAGTAACTAATGAATAAATATTAGAATAACCACCAGAAGCTCCAGTCCAAGTTCCACTTATTTTTATTGCAGATGAACCTCTTGCTCCAGAATAAGTAATATCTGTACCAGTTATATAAGTGCTATCTGTAGCAAAAGTAATAGAATTATAAGCATTTTCTGTTGTTTGGCTGCTTAGAGTTTTTGATTCCGAAATTGCTGTAGTCGAACCAGTTATGCTAATACCAGTTGTAACAGAAGTTCCTGAAATATTAATTGCATTTGTGGTTGTCCCTGCTATCTCTATAGCATCTGTAAATGTACCAGTTTGTATCTTTATTCCATCAGTAGCATTTCCTGTGACATTAATTCCTGTAGTTGTTGCTCCAGCAATACTCAATCCTGTCGTAAATGTTCCAGTAGCCAAAGAAATTCCTGTAGTACATGAAGTTGTTATGCTTATACCAGTTGTCCAAGTACAAACAGTTGCCTCTGGATCTGATAAATCCAATCCAATACCAAATACTCGCACATTTCCATCATCTCTACCAGCAATTTTTATTCCACAAACCTTAGTATAATCTGCCAATCCAGTTCCTGTCTGAGCTTTAGCATACAAACAATAAATATTATTTGTAAATGTTAAGGTAGTAGACCCATAGTTTTCAATGGATACATTTGCTTCAACTCCTGTTAAATTGGTTATAGTTTTATTGCCAGATGAGTTAGCCTTAATAAGACATTCTGTATAAAGTGCTTTTAAATTACTAAAACCAGTTGTGCCAGTTGTAACATTAAAAACACCCATAATCTGAGCACCCTGTAATCCACCAGATGCATTAGCTGAAGAAGTCGATGTTCTAACATAAAGCCCATTAAATGAATTTCCTATGCCAGTCCAACTTGATACATCATATCTTAATTCTGCCGCTTCACCATAAGTATAACTTGCTCCTAAAGATAAAGCTGCACCAGCTAGAGTGCTGGTAGACATTCTACCTTTAATTACAATAGAATCAAGTTCTGCTGCCCCAAAATCTAGTGTACCTAGATTAATTGTTCGTTGAACATCCAGATCATTACAAGTAAGCTTACCACTATGCCATCCAAATTTCTTTCCCATAATTATTTACCTCCTTTCATTTTTATTCCCATCCTATAAGGAATTACAAAGTATCTACTTTGCCAAACAAAATTGTTTGGAGGTTTTCTTTCTAATTCCAAATAATAAAAAAGCTAAAAAATAAAAATTCAAAATAAAGTAGTTTTAGCCTTTAAGTGTCTGTGACATCGATCCAGACGATAGCATCATCATGAATAACTTTGATCTGATAAGCACATACTAATGTTATCCTTGTTTGATCTCTTGTTGGGTAATCAAAAACCTTTATTGTAGGTTGCTGACCCCAGACTACTGCACAAGCTCTTTTTGCTTTCATCATTATGCATCTGTGCATATTAACTCCGGATGCCATTGTAGTTCCGTCAGGTGCTATAGCACTACCAAGTGCTCCTTCGACATTAACCGAAGATATGATCCTTATGCCCAAATACTGCCCAATTTCACCATTCTGAACTATCTGATTTCCACCATATTCAGCTGCATTGACAAATTGTGAATCTTTTTTAAATGCTTCTTCCTGTGCTGGTGCGATAAATAAGACAAATGGCTCTCCAGCTGTAGGATTCCATGCATTCTTTGTAGCACTTGAATTTGCTTCAGATCCACCAGACCAATATCTACATACTGTATCCTTAAGATATCTAGCTGCTTTTGCAACAATATCTGTATTAATTACATCGCCATTCGTTAGTCCTGAATCTGCTGTTGCATCTCCTCCGAATATTGTCTGAGCACCTGCTGCTGAACTAGTTGATGCTGTAGCATTACCTATTGCAACTGCAATTGCTTGGTCAAGTCTATCGCCTATTGCATAAGATAATTCGTCTCTAGCTGCCTGTAAAAGATTAATTGCATTTGTCCTAAGTGCATAATTGCTTATACCATAACCTGCAAGAACAGGTGATGGAGTAGCTATAATGCTAGACAGATTATCCATTGTAGTCCATGTAATGTCATTTCCAATTCTTTCTGTAGTATCAAATGACATTCCAGATCTGCCTTGATATTTTGATCTCTTTGGAATAACTACATCATGAACTCCTTCTGGAGCCACTATGACTTGACAAAAGTTCGCAAAGAAAAGCTGATTCTGAGCTGCATCTACTATTTCCTTAAGATATTGTATAGGCTGTAGCCCGTATTTTGTTCCAACTGTAGTTCCTTGTACATCTGATGCTTGAGATTCTGCCAATTCTTTAATTGTTTGGTACATCTTAAAATATTCTACCTCCCTTTCCAGCATTTTCTTTTAACCAGTCAGCCATTGCATTTATAGCACTGCTGCCTTCAGATTTAACAAATGAACCAGACATAGGAGCTTGTGAAGAAAGTGTAACTGTTTTGCTATTAGGCTCATTTAATCTCGCACTAAGAGTTTTAATTTCTTTTGCGAGTTCTTCATTTTGGGTTTTCAAACTGCTTATATCTGAAGTCATTTTTTCCTCTGCAGGATATGGATACTTGTTTCTCTTTTTCAAGAGAGCTGTAAGCTGACTAAGTTTTTCTATCAGTTCTGAATCACTCAAGGATTCTAGCATTTGTTCTGAATTCTGTTTTTCTTTGTATTGCTTTGCGATTTCTTTGAAACTTATCTTTGGATCTTTTTCTCTCATCTTTTTTACAAAATCAGTCCAATCTGAATTTGAAGTTATTGTAAGGATATCTTCTTCACTCATGCATTCTTCTTCAAGACGAGGGTATTCTTCTTTCTTTTTCTTTAGTTCTTCTTTAGGATATTTCTCGTCTTTCTTCTTATTTTCTTCTTCTTTCTTTTTTTCTTTGTCTTCACCCTTTTTTGCTAGTTCTTCTTCGACTTCAATCTCAGAAGCAATTACTTGTTTTGATATTTCCTCAGTCATTTTATTTCCTCCTTTTAATTTATCTGATAGGTTAATATAAGCTTTTTTAACAGCAGGATTTGTAACCACACTAAAATTTTCGAATGTAAAATTTCTTAATCTTCCGTCTGGTGTCTCAAATCCTTTTAATTTTGGTGAAATGCCAAACTTTGCTTTTGCTTTATCCAAATAAATGCCAATTAATGGATTCCATACTTCGAGATCACCTTTAACTACTCCCCCGCCTGCTTTATATAAATTTCTAACATATCCAGCCCAGGTATCAGCACTTTGGTCTTCATGATCAGCATATAAAGAAATTATACTTTTATCATCAAAATTACTATTATCAAAAGCATTATCAATTTCATCAGCAGTATAATCTATATCATTCCATTTACCTGGAGCCATAAGTATCCTATCTTTTATAACAACAGGCAAATTAGAATAAGATTCCCTCAAAAGTTCGGCAGCATCAATTAGAATTTTAGTCTCCATAGAAACAGATTTAACATAACTTATATTTAAATCTTTCGGTTTATTACAATTTGCTATTCTTTAATCCATCTACTAAGATCAAATACCTATCTCCAATATGAGCTATATGAAACGATACCTTTTGGGGTAATTTTTTGAGATTTTCATCTGGAATTCTATCTATATATATTCCTTCCTTGTCTGCTTTTTTGATAATATTCAGATTAACTTTGCCTTCATCTGAAGAAAATGCAACTATTAGTTTATGATCTTCAATTTCAAGCGGAGTATATTTTCCCTTGCCTACTATTACCAAAATAGCGGGAGCATTAGCAGTTGTTCCAGCTTCGCCAAGATGCCTTATTCCTTCATAATCAATCCATTCTTTGGGCTGCGGCAATTTTAAAACTGCTCTAACATTTTTCATGTCTTGATTAACTAAATCTGGTACATCTTTGTCAGTTGAAGTAGGAGATAATAAAGTAATTCCCATAAGTAAATCAGAATTATTATCAAATCGGCTATCAGTATGCAGGCTTTTCATCCACCATTTATATTTCTCTGGAATACTATATTTTTTTCTATCTTCTTCAGTAATAGCATGTCCTCTATAATGCCATTGAAGCACATAGCGATAAGATTTTCCTATTGATTTTCTAAATATCTCCTGCATTAGATTTGGAAAATCTCTAGGGCTAATTTCTTTGCCTTCTGCATCTTTTAATTCAATATAATCAATATTTTCATCCAATTCAAGCACTTCGGAATTATCAATAACAGAATGCTTAATAGATACTCCAATTGAAGTAACAATATCTTCTAAATAATCGATTGTGGATAACTTATCTACTTTATCTCCAACCCTAGGCTTGTGAATTGAATAATGGATCCCATCAGGATCCTCATGCCTCCACACTTCTTCGACCAATATATTTATTTTATCTCCAGGATTATATTTGTCTTTGCTATTAAATGTATGACCCAAAATAAGCAAGTTATTTTCAATATATTTAGGATTTAAGAACTTCTTAGTAGCAGGAACTCCAACCAAATAATTAAATAAATTTCTTTCTTTAGGTATTGTCTTAATAACCTGAACATTAATCGGAGTTAAATGCCTAAATTTAATCCAAGAATTAGATGATTCGCCATAAGTATATTTAGCATCTATATCTTTTATTACAGCTCCCTCTGAATCTTTTAGATTAGAAGCCCACTTGATAGCTGATTCAATTTCGTTGCCTTTTACAATTTTCCTGTCTGTTTCAGTTATTCTATTAGAGAAATCAAGTCGCTTTAAGGCTTTTTGTCTTGTGTCTAACGGAAGATCTTTAAGATCGGTGCCATCATTTGTTATATCCCAAACATGAAATTTTATGTTTGAATCATCTATTACTTGGGTTTTTTTTTCCTTCAATTTAGTTTCTTCTTCCATTTTTAGTTCCTTCCCAATATTGTATATAGTGGAATTTAGCATGAGACTGCCTATCCATTATTGATAAATTATTAAAATTATTATTTCTAAAATTTCCATCTTTATGATGAATTACTTTATTATTTATATCAAATCCTAATTTCTTAAGTTTTTTTCTTGCTTGCTGATGCCAATAAGACCAACTTCCATTATTTTTCCAGTATGGATGTTCAATCATAGCCTTAAATGATCCAGAATTTGGTTTACATATTCCTTTAGAACCTTTATTCCAAGTAGATTTTCCTTTCCTTTTCATTACTTGATTTTCTCTATAATCTTTATTTCTCCATCTTTTTATCATTAATTTAGAACAATTATTTTTAAATTCTTGATTATAAATACAAGATTTATCTGCTTCTAAATAACATTTTTTAGAGCAATAATTAAATTTTCTATTTTTATAATCAATAAACTTTTTTTTACATTTTAAACAAATTACTTTATTCCTCATTTTGCCTCCTAATTTTTCCAATATATTTCATCAATTCATTTCTTCCTAATGCTTTTCCATTTTCATCATAAGGAACTAATTCACCATCAATAGCAAAATCAGATTTAGATAATTTCTTTATTTCTTCAGATAAAGTAGGAAATGCTTTAGTTAAATCTTTCTTTTGCTCTGAATAAATTTTAACTTCATTATCTTTTTTAATTACAATAGCATGAAATCCATTAAATTTATATTCTACAGAATAAATTTTTTCTGGATCTATTTTTTCAAGCAATTCATCAATCTCATAAAAGGCAGAACCTTGCGGCTTCTGGGGGATATATGGAACTATATCAAGTTTTTTTTTAGATTCTAAATTATGAAGATGATCTATTATTTCAGAATCTCTTTCCATCATGTTAATTATTTTTCGCTCAGTAGGAACAAGAACTAAATCATATAGAGGTATAAATGAATCATGCCCTCCAGAAGCATCACCAGCAAATATATGTAACTTGTCTGCTAATTCAGTATTTCCTCCTATCATCTTTATCATTCTTACTTTTATAGCTCGTTCTAAATAATCTCCAATCTTTTCTCTATCCATTCTAATATGAATATCATAATCATTCGGATCCTGATTCTCTTGTCTTTTAACTTGGCTACCAACTAAAGAAATAAAATCTTTAACCAAAATTGCCTGTTTGAAATTATCCAAAAAAGGATCTAATTTATCTAAATCCTCAGTAATCTCTTTTAACTCCAATAACTTATCTTTAGATACTATAGTAAATAATTCTTTTGAATTATCATTCATCTTGTATGGCTCAAAGGAATGAATCATTTTATTGGATTTAACTCTCTCAATAATTTCATTATAGATTAATCTCGCAAGATTTATTATGTCCTCTTTAGAGAATTTAATTCCTTCACCATTTGTTTGTTTATAAGTAGAATACCAGGCATTAACAATTCTCCAGTCATCAGATAATACATCATTATTTATTTTAGATGGATCATAATTCTGAATATCTTTAATAAGTTCAGCATCATAGAGAATATCATTTTCGCAAAATTTAATAAATGAATCTGAAATTTTTTTCCTTTTTTTTATCCTTGCAATTACAATCGGCTGTAATCCCCCACCTGTAATAGGGCTACCTCCTACATCTCCTGATCCAGTTTCAGCTAATTCTTCATCAAGCAGTTTATTGCTTTCTTCGAAATCATAATTATAAATAAGCAATTCATATTTAGGAGCAGACCATTTCTTATTGATTCTATCTGCCCTAAACATTCTTGGAACTTTAATTTTGACTATTTTAAAATCAGAAAATATATCTTTAAGCCATGAAAGATTATTAATACTCAATAAAAATTTCGACCTGCATTTTTTCAATGTATCATGTAATTTTTGGCAATCTTCTTTAGTAAAAGTATTTGTTCCTGTTTTACCAGCCCACTCGCCTGGATAAGGAGGGTCCAAATAAATAAAAGCGTCTGAGGAATCGTGATTTTTAATAACATCAACTGCATCCTTACAGTAAATATCAGTATTCTTTAATCTTTCTTTAAGGGTTAATAATTGATTACAAATATCGGCATGCCTCATAGCTTTCAAATATCCAAAAGTGCTTCTATTCCCCCCATAAGACCAGCCATATAAATAATAAAAATTGTAAAATCTTTCTACAGGATTACTGGCAATTTCAGAATCTTTTATTTCAAAGAATTTCTCCTTGCTTGAAGACCAATCTTTTTTCTTTAATTCTTCAACTTGTTCTGGAGTAACATTTTTTATAAAATTATAAGCAAAAGCAATTTCGCTGTCAATATCATTAAGTATTTCTTTTCCAACTGGATCCTTATTCCAAAATAAAGCTGCTCCTCCTGCATATGGCTCAATATAGGTTTTATGCTCTGGAATTCTACTAATTAATTTTCTAAGAATATGGGATTTTCCACCAGGACTGCCAAACGCACCTAATTCAACTTCTTCAAGCTCTTTATCCAGATCTAATTTTAATCCATCATAGGATAATATAACATCAGTTTGTATATCATTTGATTCGAGATATTTTTCTATTTCTTCTTCAGCTTGCTCTTGTGCAGGATAAGTATTGCCAGCCTGGATCAAAATTCCCAATGAAGGCTTAAATTTTTCTAATAAATTTATTGATTTCTGAACATCCAAATGACCCCTTATCTGCTTATCAAACCACATTGCAGCATCTATGATTATCACATCTGCACTGGCAAAATATTTTTCAGCATTGGCAGGAAGCAATTCCATATCTTCTGCATAGGCAATATTATCAATTAAATATCCATAAGATGGAAATTTAGAACCCAAAGTAGGATGATATTCATAATGAATTACTCTAAATGGAGTAATTTTAAAATTTTCAATTTTAGTTGATTTATAAGGAGATAACGGGACTATTACCAGATTATTGAATTTCTTATCTATTCTTTCATTTGATAAAACCCTAGGCGGGGCAAATATAAATAATCTATGGCTTGTCCATTTATCTAAGTCATCAAGACCTCCAATAGCATCCTTATGGGCATGAGTTAATATGACTGCATCAATGTCATTAATTCCTTCTCGATTTATTTGTGTAAGAAAATCTGGTGTGCAATCTACTAGCAATTTTTTATCCTCTTTAGTTATTATAACTGAAGAATTGGTTCTTATTTCATTTTCTCTTTTTACACCAGCAGTTGGTCCAGTGCCCAAGAAAATAATATCTGTCATTTAATCCTCCTTTGGCTGATTTTTAGTGTTATTAATTATTTGCTTATCTAAATCCTCACTTTCCAAAGCAAACTGATGAGCTTCCTGTGGGCTTAATATTCCTGCTTTAACATATTCAATTATTCTTGTAGATTTATCAGTTGGCTCTTCTACTCCTACATCTTCCCATATATATTGAGGAATTACTTTAAAATTATTAAGATCACAAATTCGCTGGAATACATATTTCTTCAAAGTAGAAATTGTTCTTCTTACAGTATCATTAAAACTAAATTCTGTAAATCTCTGTAAACTTGCGATAGTATATTTATTGCTCCTTTCTCCAGATCCAAGAATAAATGCTAGTGACAGACCAAAACTAGCCACTTGATTCTCTCTAAGATAGTGCAGAATATCCTGTACAATATCAGATTGTTTTGATTCTATGGTTTCAATTTTATGCCATTTGGGAAATACAAAGTATCTGTTATTCCTGAATTTAGCTAATTTTTGAGCTGCATCTTCAAGCATTTGCGGGGTGGGTTCATGGAATTCATCTCCTACATAATCCACAATTGGAGAAGCTCCTCTTTGATCTATTGAATTAGTCTGGGAAGATTCAATATTCTGCTTTCTTAAAATTGTTTTATAAGCTGGCTCAATCAATCCAACTCCATAAAATCTATCTCCATAGGTATAAAGCTTAAAATGGCATATTCTTTCTGGTTTTAAGAAAATTTGATTTTGGACTAAGCTTATATTATATTCTTTTGGTACTGGATCGCCTTTTCCAGCAGCAGAGATATGATACGGCAACTGTTGTGTGTACCCAACTGGCTTTCCATAATTATTAAGTATAATATTTCCAGAAGCATCTTTGGCATAATCCATACGCTTAGGATCAAGCACTACTAAATCAACAATGTCATCTCCAGCTTTATTATATACAGTTTCTAAATAAGCATTTCCGTATATTAACTGATGCCTAAAGGTAGATTCAAGTATTTCATCAAATGTAACATCTTCTCCTACTTTACCTATATTATCCATAAATTTAGTAAAATGAAGTAAGATATTATTATTATCACAGATTAATTTTCTGCTCGATGCCATAATTGTCTGGGTAATCTTATTTATTGCACTAAAAGTAATTGGATCGAAGATATAGCAATTTTCCAGCTCTTGGGGATCTACCCTGCTAACAGTAGGCGTTGCCTTAATTGATGCCTGGGCTGGAACCTCATCATCTGGCAATTTATATTTCTGAGCCAATTCAATAGTTTTTTCTATCCCAAGCAAATCAGAAATTCTTTTCATTTTTTTATCTTCTTGCAGTTATTCTCCTAATCCAAAGAACAAATTCCTCCATTATAAAATAATAAGCTAATCCATAAGCTGGAAAAGTATACCAATTAAATGTGATTCCAAAAATAGCCCAAAGACCATAATTAATAAGAAGACCATAACCTAAAATTCCTAAAAAGAAATTCTTGTAATCAATAATTTGATTATACTTTACAATAAAATTCTTTATTTTTTCTTTTATATTAAAATTAAATTTCATATCATGAGGGCACGATGCCCACCTCATTATGAATGGAGCCACATAAGCATCTCTGGTTTCTCTGCCACCCAGCTAAGTATTATTTTAAATTATATGTTATATTTAAATCTTTCGGTTACCATGTCTTAATTGGTTGCCAAGTAGCTTCACCAGTTTGTATTGCTTCTTCTGTCTCTAATTCATCTTGTTTTATATTTTTCTCATCCACTACTATAATAGAATCAGTAAATGGCTTAAGTCTGGAAGTTCCTTTGCATGCCATTGATAGGCTCATAACTGTATCATCATGGGCTGCTTTAGATTCATATTGCAGTATCTGTGTAATCTTTGATTTTGTTTCCTTCATACCAGAAAGTTCTTCTTCAAGCTTATTTGCATAAGCTATAGCAATTGGATCATTTGGGCTGTACGGGATAATAAGATTTTTCGAATCAATCAATCGTTTTAAATCCATAAGCAATTTTATTCTAGCTGCTGAATGAAATGACTGGGATTCAACTGGGAGACCTGCTGCCCTTAAATCCTGAATAATAGATGCCCCTATTCCAGATTCATCAAGTATTATTTTAGAAGGTTTATAAATATCATATAATTGATTTAGTCGCATAATCTTACTAGCAACTGGCATGCCTCTGTGTCTTTCACCCCATTTCAGTATACATTTTTCCCCTATTCTCTCAATAACAGTATAACAGTCAAAATCAGCTGTTGGTCCAGAAGCTACTGCAAAATCACCTGATAATATTATTTCTCCTCCTTCATTAGTTAAGCTAAAATCTCTTGAAATATCAAAACAAGATTCAATAGCAGATATTGTAAAGATTGAATTTTCGGCTTCGCCTTTGGGATTACACATATAATTTTTCTCGAAATTGGAATCTCCTAATCGAATTCGTTCTAGAGCAAATTTTTCGATAGGAAACTTTTCAGCCCAAATCGGCTGACCCTCTTTAATAGCTGGGTAAACTTTTGAAAAGTAGCCTCTATTTGGATGCATTAAAATGGCAAGTAGATCTTCAGAATGAACTGGTGTTGAAACACAGGCAAGCTTCCCATTTTTGGCTATCACTCTAGTTGCCACATCTCTAAAAAAAAGCTCGTGATCCGGATAACTGGCTACCTCATCACAAAATTCATAATCAGCTTGTATACCTTTAACATTTATTGAATATGAAGAATATTGAATTTTTGATAAATTATTCATTACAACTTTTTCTTTTGTCCATGATACTTTAATATCAGTAGGCATTAGTTGCTTTAATATTTCATTGTTTTCGATAGTATTTTTAATTTCTTCTAAAACATTTGCTGATTGGGTGCGAATTGACCTAGATATAATCAATGATACTGAATTTGGCTTATAAAAGCTAATCCAAAGAGGATAAGCTATGCCAAAAATTGTGGTTTTTCCTGATCCTGTAAAAGAGGAAATAGCAATTCTATCATAATTATTTAAAATGTCAATCCATTCTTTGTGAAATGGCTTCATAGTAAGCCCTAGAACTCTTTCACACCATTTGACCTTATCAAAATAACAGCTTAAAAGAAATTGCTGTTCATCTTCACCCTGAAGTATTTGCTCTCTGGTTCTCATTTTGGATTATCACCAATGCCTCTTTGCCTACAAATTTCTTGGGCAAATAGATTACTCCAGAAGTTTTTTGGGCTTTAATTATTTTTCTATCTATTTTTATATCCCCTTGCAAAAGAGATCTTATTACCCTTTCCCATTCAACTAAATCCATTTTAAAATGCCTCCAAACATAAAATCCTCAAATTCAAATTTTGAATTCTTAATTCTAGCTATAAAAGGCTGTATGCCTTTTACATAATATTGAACTAGCAACAACCTGTCTCTAGTTGACAAGACATCTTTAATAATTATAAATATTTGCTTCCCGGTTGCCTTTCGTTTGAATATAAACTGATTTACGGCTTTCTTTTCAACTAAATCCCAGTCAACCATTAAGTAGTTTATTATATCCATTAAATTTTTAATTTAAGCTTACTTTTAAATATTATGGTTATAGAATATATATTTTATATTGATTTATCTATAAAAAATCTTTTTAAAACCGAAAAGTTTAAATACTATGTTCACAAAAAGAAAACTACAAGGAGGTTAGTAATATGAAATTTAATTTCAAAAAAGTAGCCTCAGTAATCACAAGTGCAGTAATGATTGGTTCTACAATAGGTTTGGCTGCTGCTACAAATTATCCAAATCCTTTTGTTAAGGATGGGATTTCAAATGTAGCCATAGTAGTGGGAGCAAACGCAGCTACTATTGACAACATAGCGGCAGTAGATATTGGTCAAAACTTGCAAGAAGAGCTTGCTAAACAAGTATCTATTGCACAAAATGGCATAAATGCCATTGGAGGAGATAATATAAATCTTGCCACTTCAAGCCAGAAACTTTATTATGGTTCTAGATTAAATGCAGCAAGAAGCACTATCACAGCCCAAGAACTTCCAAATCTACTTGAGGATTCAAAAGTAATAGATGACACTGGAACAGAGTATAGCTATAAACAATCAATTACACCCGGAGCAAGTAAAATAGATTTCAGCACTTCTGGAGGAGATTTAGAGGACCCAGCATTGTTAATTGAAGCTGGAACTGATGCCAATAATTATCTTTATCAGTATACTTTAACAATGAATAAGAATTTAGATATATCTAATGCGGATGTCCAGGGAAATAATATAAAGATACTTGGTAAAGATTATACAATTGGAACAGGATCTACTCTTTCTGGAAGCTCAAAGAAATTGGTATTATTTGGATCTGGTGTAGAAAAGACAATAATTGAAGGAGAAAATGCCATTATTTCTTTAGATGGAAAAGATTACACTATTGAGTTAAAAAGCATTGAACAAACTGGAGGCACTAATTATGTGTCTCTTTCTATAGATGGCAGTTCAACTAGAAGGATACAGGAAGGAACCTCATCTAAAGTAGGAAATTTAGAGATTTATGCCAAGACGGTTCATTACCTTGCTAAAGAATCTCAGGTCTCTTATGCTGATTTAAACATAGGAAGCACTAAGATTATTTTGCAGGATGGATCATCTGTCAAACTTGGAAGTGATGAAACTTCAATTTATGGCACATCTGTTTCAATTTCCAGTTCATCTAACAAGTTATCTGCACTTAAAGTAAATATTTCAATGACAAAAGCCACTAAAGATTACATCAAATCTGGAGATTCATTTACAGACCCAGTATTTGGTAATTTAGTTGTTCAGTTAGCTGGTGCTAATCCAGAACTGAATTCTGAAGATAGAAATCTTGTAAAAGTGAATACAGATAATTCTAGAAATGCAAAAATTTCCTTTACTTCTGCTTTGGCAGGGGATTCTGGAGAGAAAACTATTTACTTCGCACATGATCAGGATTTAAGCGAAAGCTCAGTAACTATTGCCTTAGCCGATTCAGCAAATAAGTCAATTCATGTAGTTGAAGGCGAGAACATAGGAATCAATGAATATGCAGTAATAAATGCTGGAGACTATGGAAGGATAGTAAAATTAACAGAATTGCCAACAGGAAATCTAGATGCTAACTCGAAGATACAATTTGAGGATGTCATAACAGGTCAAAATCTATTTGATGGCGGTCTTGTACTTGGAGAAGATGGCAAAGGATCCACTAACATAGACGGAAATACTTACAATTTTAAGGCAATAAACAGTTCAGTAGCGGCTAATAACTTTGTGAGCATTACCTGGGGTTCTGGTTCATCTGAAGGAGTGACTGGAAATCAAATAACTTTATTTCCAAGAATCAAGCTTTCAAGCGGAAACTGGATTGCCTTAGTAAAGCCAGTATCTGTTTCTAGTTCAGTAAGATACTCATTACCTGGAATAGAAAATCTAGCTAACTATGAATCTGGACTAGTCTTAAGCGGTAATTCCATTAAATTTGGAAATGTAAACTATACAGTTTCTTCTGGTCAGTTAAATGGAATAGAAATATCTGGAACTACTTATTCAATAAACGGAGCAGGAGTTCTATTTTTAGAGGAAAAGAAATCTTCTGAAACAAACAATGCGGATAATGGAGATATTATTTTCATTGGAACTGATACCAGCGGAACTTCTCCTGTAGAAATCAGCATAGCCAAACCAGTGATCACTGGCACAGCTTCTGAATTAGTTACCCTTAACAGCGACTCAAACAAACAGGAAGCTATTACCAGATATGGAACTCTAGTTAAATATGATTCAACAGATAATGATGCAGTAACTATTTCTTATCCAGATGAGCAAATGTATCTAGATATCTTATTGACAAGCTCTGAAACAGAAGTTACAAAAGAAGATCTTAGATCTTCACTTGGATCAGTCGCAGTAATGGATTCTGAAATTGATTCCGTAAAAGACAGGAATTTAATAGTTCTAGGTGGTAGTTGCATTAATACAGTAGCTGCTAAGATCTTAGGAAGCGATTATCCTTTATGCGGATCTGATTTCACAGATAAGACTGGAGTTAATCTTGGACATTTCTTAATTAAGACTGTCAATTCGCCTTATCAGTCTGGAAAGATTGCAATGCTAGTAGCTGGCTTTGAAGGTTCTGACACTAGATCTGGAGTGAAATATTTATTAAATAATCAAGTATCTGCTTTACCTGATGAAATAATAATCTAAACCCTTTTTATTTTATTTTTTTTTTAATTTTTTATTTTTTTATATAGATTTTATATGGCTCTCTGGTGTAAAGGCAGCACAAAAAGCTAAATAAGATTTCTTCTGGCTTCTTATTGGCTTTTCGAGTGGTTCAAATCCACAGGAGCCTTTTTTTTGTAACTATTGTAACAATTATAATAATAATTTGAAAATTAGGAATTTCAGAAATTTATATGGGATGATGACTATCCTATTTTCCTCGTCGGTATTTTGCGAATTTTGGTATCCGATAGGTATATAAATATCATTTATTTTATTATTTCGTGTAAAAATAAACAATACCAAAAATAAAAAATTCGTTTTTTATTTATCACTAAAAAAATAGTGAGTTGTTGTCACATTTGATACTATTGCAATAGTGCAATAATATACTTATCAATAACCAAAAACTTTATTTTTGTAAAAACCAATTACAAATAAACTTATACAAATTTTACTTACTACAAAAGTAAAAACGCAACTTACCTAGAAACCAATTAGGTAAAATACTATATTATGAAGTTTGTTTATAGTTTTATTTTTTAGTGGGTATATAGTGAAAAGTTTTAAATGATAATAAAGTGTTATAGTGATTACTTATTAAGTAACTAAAAACCTCATTACTTTGGGGTAGTGATTAACTACCCTAATACTTATCGTGCGTGTAGTGGTTAATTAAACGCAATACGAACCATTACGCAAACACTTTAAGGGTTTTGTCGGTTTTGCACCCTTATAAAACCGACTGCATAATAAAAAATAAAATGGAGGTATAAAAATGAAAGAAAAGTTAATAGAACTCACAATAGGCGAACTTATATTAAGAGAGAAATATAAGTTTATACCTGAAGGTTTGATAAATGAAATTGTGAGGGATACTATCGCAATAATAGAGGTTATAGGGTGTTGATTTTTGCACCCTTTCATAATCAATACTTTAACGCAAGTTAAGGTATTACAATGGAGGTTAAAATGAAAGCGATAAAACAAGTAAAACAGGCACAAAACTACATAGACGAATTTATAAAAGAACTTGATGGCTTTGGCGAGGAGGCATCTCCCTTTGAGGAAACTGAAGAAGAAATAGCAGAGATTCTGGAAGTGCCGGGTGGAAAAGTAACTATAATAAAGTGAAGGAATTATTTCCTTCCTTTATAATCAATATCGCAAAATGCGATATTACAACGGAGGTTTAAAAGTGGCAAAGCGAAAAGTCGATAAAAGCGTCGATGAACTGCGAGACCTTTTGAAGTCGAAAACTTCAAGGGGCAAGGCGTGGAATGTGCCTGAACTCGCAAAATTACTTAACGCAAATGTCGTATATCCGTCAGACTTGGCAAAGGTGCGATTGACCGAAGTGAAGGCATCGTCACCT
>Ga0233421_10000283_pt1 | contig 22916 bp, 14 predicted proteins | sample Watercolumn_Mata_3_FD_182725 | JGI IMG/M metagenome (GOLD analysis project Ga0233421, IMG submission 182725) | Freshwater microbial communities from Lake Matano, South Sulawesi, Indonesia - Watercolumn_Matano_2014_107_MG | ecosystem: Environmental > Aquatic > Freshwater > Lake | place... | reverse complement strand
GAACAAAAACCACCCTTAAAAACAAAAAATAAAAAAATTTTCGCCGCCGCTTTAAATAAAGAATTAGGTTTTTTGTGAGGGCGAAGGACGCAAGTGTTGCCGCATTTTGGGTGGGGGCAAAATGCGGCAAACACGGAAGCCGAAAACATCTGAGGGCATTTGCACGAAGCGAGCGGCCAAGCGAGCGCGGAATGAGCCCGAGCCCCAGCGAGGGCGAATGGGGCGCGGGAGATTACGAAGCCCCGCCAACGGGGCGGGGCGTTAGATTATCAGAGTTTCCTTATGGTAGGTTCTAATTTCGTCGCAAACGCGCCGAAAAATTTCCTGTTTAACAAGGAAAGAAATTTTGAGGTCCCGCAGGAGTACTGCGAAGCCAGGCCTCAGCTATGTTAGCGCGGCGAAGCAGTGCCCTGCCTCTCCGCCATGCTGGAAAGTGTTTATGAATAAAGTCATGCAGTATAAATAGCGAGAAAGGATGTTTATGCAAAAGACCCTGTTTATTTTAATTGGAGTATTTTTTCTTGGGTTACAGGTAATAGCACTTGCTTAGTCTTCCGGTAAGCCATTTCAAGCAGATATGGTTTTTGAAGGAAGTGGACAAGGCGCATCAGAAACAAAGATTTTTATCAAGAATGGTAAAACTCGCATGGAATCTAATATGAGCGGCAGGAAGTCAGTTCTAATCAAGAATGATCAAAAGGCCTATATGTATTTTCCGGGAAATAATTCAGCAATGCCCATATCTATGGATCAGGCTAATAAAAGTATTCCTTCTTCTTCTCAGGTGAATTGCACTGTTATAAGGCAAGAGATGGTGGAGGGGAGAATGTGTGATGTCATGGAGTGTGATGTTTACGGTAATCGAGCTACGCAATGGTTTGATAAGGAAATCTGCTGGGCGATAAAATCTGAATCTCAAGGAGGAAAGATGTATTTAAAGAATTTAGTCGTTAACGCTAACATGGACGATTCTCTTTTTGAGCTTCCTTCCGGGGTGCGGGTGATGGACATGCAGAATATGATGCAGAGCATGAAGCAGCAAGGTCAGAGGTCACAGCAATAAAAGTACCCGTAGTTATGCATAGCTCCTTCATTGATAGAACACTTCTTTTTTACTACCGGTTAAGTTCTCCGCAGGTCATTCCGTCTTTCTAAAACTCTATCCCAAATTTATTTATCGATAGAAATCAAGCCTCTCCCGGAAGGTTTGATTTTCTAACCCCCTTATGATAAAATGCATGCAGACGGTTTTTGTTATAGGCTTGATAATTAAACAGCATTGATAAACGGCAGGTGATGATTAAATGAGAAGAATCAGAGCAGTGTTATTTTTAGGAATATTTCTAACGGTTTTTCTATTACTGCCGTTCTTTTTTCTTTTACATAAGAAGCTTGCCTATTACTGTTATAGAGAGATTACCTATAGCCTGATCGTAAATAGTATTGTTGGCAAGGAAAGGGATCCGGAAAAGATTGCCGAGCTTTTATTGGGTTACTGCTATAATGACTTGTTTTCACCGCAGGAAGCCGTTGTGGTCGATAAGGATGTTTACACTGAATTATTTCGGGGCATCGCTTTTTGTGACCAGAGAGCGTGGGTATTTGGGACGTTTGCGGGAATGCTGGGTATTGATAATAGGATGGTTCTGGCTATGAATCCTGATGGAGTAAGCAGGCATGTCATGTCGGAATTGTTCATTGACAAAAATTGGAGATTCTTTGATCCATCGTTTGGTTTTGTCGTCAGGAAGTCAAACGGGGAGCTGGCCTCGTATGATGATATTTGTAATGACCTGTCCCTATTTTATTTAAGTCCTCCTATGCGGATACTTAAAGAGATTGAGCCGGATAAATATCAAAAGGTTAAGGATTATTTTGCGCGTGATATATTTAACAAGAATATAAAGCCGGGGTATTGGGGAAACCCGATCCGAAGTAAAGATATTAAGCGTAAGATTATCGCGGGGGTGTTGTATTGTTATGCCGGATTTTTCGGGAAGAATTTTTGTTATCTTTATCAGGATCTATATTTGAAATATTTTTCTTCAAGCGGCAGCAAAAGAGAAGACATATTTAATAGGGCACGTAATTACGATTTGTTCAAGAGATACAGACCGGCAATCGCCGAGTATAGGAATTTTATAGATAATTTCCCAAAAGCCCCTGAAAGAGAAGATGCCCTTTTCTTTTTAGGCACACTCTACTACAAAATGAAGATCCCGATTGCTTCGTTGCGCTTTTTTAGGGAATTATCAAGGCAATATCCGTCGACTAAATGGCGCCGGATGGCCCTTTATTATTCGGGATGTAATTATGAGCTCTTGCGCGATCCGGTTTCAGCCAAGGATTGTTACCAGCAGGCAATCGATAAGTACCGGGAAATAAGCCGGGAATTATTGATCTCGGGGGAAATGAAGGTCATACAGAGGCTGCATAATATCTCTTATTATTAGGGGCGCAAATGCCCGTTAAAACCAGGTCCGTCCGTTTTTAACCCGCTCATTTTTGAGGAATCAAGTCATATCTAATTTAGATTTCGGTATTTCAGAATATAATCAATCGCAATAAGTTGCTAATATTATCTAGTAAACCAGCCTTGCGTCAAATGTGCCTTAAGATGTCAAGGGATGTTTATGAATGTTAATCTGCCTATGATGTGAAAAAGAATAACCTCGGTACTATTGTTAACTTTCTTGACCCTGGTTTTAATTGAGTTAAGTTTGCGAGTTGGTGGATTCGCAATATGGCTTTCGTTACGCAAAAACACCTACATTATTATGTGTAAGGTAATAAACTTTTGGCGGGAAATATTGCCAGAGTCATACTAAAAGAGGTATTTAATAAATAACCTTGTAATCACAGCTATATGTTTGCTTAGTTTACATAACTTACGTGCTTCCAATATGTTTAAACCCAGCTAAAATATATTTTGAGTGTTTTATCTTGTAGTTTTATGAAGAAAATGGCAAAAAACAGCGCAAAAAACTTTAGCCGGGCCAGATATTCTTAAGAACACTATAAACTTATCAAGAAAAGACATGAAAATTAACCAAAAATGAAAAATATAAATTCTAATTAGCAGACATCTTGGAATATTTGTAACTTGTTTCATTCAAGAAGCTTGCAAGAAAAAATTTTTTATTTAAATCTTGACAATTTTCAATTTTATATCATAATAAATACATAATACTATTTTTTTAAATTTTTCTAAACCAATGCAAATTGGTGAGGATTAAAATTATAGAAAATTATTGCTTCAAAAAAATCGCATCAAAAAATATCCCTCTAAAGTTCACTCTCTTTTTTTTGTCCTTTAGTTTATTTTCTTTTTTAACCCCAGTTTCTTTAATCTACGCACAAGGAGATTCTCTCAGCCCCGATGTAATTGCTTCAGAGGCCAGCCGCGAGGACGCATTATTTAATAAAATCATCTTCCAGGAGAAGCAGGATCAAAAACTTGCCGCTAAAAGGGCGCTTGCGGAAGCAAATAAGCAAATTGCCCTGGAAAGAGAGTCTCGCCTTCAACAAGAAAAAGCGCAAAAGATAATCGAGAAGAAAATTGCCGAGGCAGATAAACGGAGGGTGGCTTTAGAAAGAAAAGAAAAGCTGCAAAAAGCGAAAGAGGAAAAAATAGCTGATAAAAAAGCAGCAGCTGAATTTAAGAGGCAGGCGGCTTTAAATAAAAAAGCCATGCTTGAGCAAGAGCGCGAGAAAATGATAGAAGACAGGAGAACGGCTGTTGAAGTCAAGAGACAGGCTTACCTGGATAAAAGATCTCAATATAAAGATCGTCAAGAAAAGTTATCTTTAAAGAAAGGCGGCAAGGCTCTAGCGGCAAGCGAGGCCGCCGATTATATTATCATCAAGGTTCGGCCGCTTAAAGAAGTTTTGACCCAGGCCGAGCAGTTATTTAACTCCGGCAAATATGATGATGCTTTAGCCACCTATAATTATGCTTATGACATTGCAAAGGATAAGAGCGAAAAAGAGAATATATTAAAAAGGAAAAATGATATTAAATCCTTTGCAGCTAAATGGGATCATGAGCGTATAATTGCCGAGAAGAAAACCCTCCAGGAAGTTGAACAGTCAATGGCTTCTGCCAGAAAATCCCAACTTAAGAAAGAGCGCCAGGAAAAGCTGGCTCAAAAGAAATCCGCCGAAGAAGCCAAGAAAAAAGCCCGCTTAGATAAAAAGACCAAATTGTAAAATGGGTGTAAAGTTAAGGAATAGTACTTTAAATAGATGAATGAAATTCATGTAATAAGGATTAAAAAAATATCGGGGTTTAATTTAGTAAACAGAAGTTTTTATTTGTTTTCGCTTTTGGCAGCAACAGTTTTTTTTATTTTGTTTAATGCGGGCATTGTGTTTTCTCAAAATGATCCTCAGGCAGATGAGCGCAGCAAGAAGATCGACGCAGCTTTAGAGGCGCAGTCTAAGCCTAATAAAATAATCAAGAAGTTCGTAGTTAACGGGGACACAATTATAACCCCTAAAGATTTTGATGCGGTTTTAAGCAAATATAGAGATAAAGAGCTTAGCCCGGCTGATCTGCAGAAAGCCGCAGATGAAATAACCAGTCTTTACCGTAAAAAAGGCTATATTGTAAATCTTTCTTATGTTGCTGAGCAGGGAGAAAACGATAACACGATAGAATTTAAGGTTGCCGGAAGCGAAATTAAAAAGATCCAAGCCGAAAAAGCAAAAGAGAAAAAGACTGAGCCTAAGACCCTGATTAAGAAATTTGTAATCAATGGAGATACCTTGTTTACTCCCCATGATTTTGAGGTTGTTTTGAGTAAATATAGAGACAAGGAGCTGGGCCTTTCTGTTCTACAGAAGGCGGTTGATGAAATAACCGATCTTTATCGCAAGAGAGGTTATATTTTAACTGTAGTCTATATTCCTGAACAGGAGATTGTTAATAACACGGTGGAGTTTAAGGTAATTGAGAGCCGCGTGGGAGAGATTCAGGTTGAAAAGCCTAAATACAGCAAACTGGATACTGAAAAGAATAAGATTCTTTTAGAAAGAGGGCAGGTATTAGATTATAAGAAATTAGAGGCTAATCTGCGGCGCATTAACAAACAGCCGGACAAGGATATGCGCGCAGTTTTATCTCCCGGCTCTAGCGCAGGCACAACAGATATTTTATTCAAGATGGATAAAGAGGAATCCCCGCAGCATTTTTATGCCGAGTTTAACAATCTTGGTACTAAAAATACCAGCAAGAATCGCTGGGGCTTAGGTTATGTGAATAATAATTTATCGGGTAATGATGATGCCATTTCTTTGAGACTTATTGATAATGATAAGTCTGATGTTTACAGTGTCAGCGCGGCTTATGATTTTCCAATTAACCGCAATAATACCCGCTTAGGCGCTTATGCTGCTTATTCCCGCGCTGATGTAAGCGGACAATTCGCTGTTCTTTCTCCTGAAGGACATGCAAAGGTCTGGGGATTGTATCTTAACCAGCCTTGGCTGGATAGGGAGTTCCATGATGAAAATACCGATACCTATTTTACTTTAACCAGTAATCTCACCGCAGGTTTTGATTCTGTAAGTGTGCGTAATAAGATTCTGGGGGCCGAAACCAGCCATGATGAATTGCGCATATTCAAGACCGGTATTAATTTTGAGGAGACTGATACCCTTGGCCGCGGGGGAGTAGCTGCTGAGGTTAAAGTAGGCGTGCCTGATATCTTGGGCGCTATGGGTAAGAATGACCCTAGCGCCAGCCGCATTGATTCAGGAGGAGAATTCCAGAAATATACCGGTTCGCTGACAAGGGTAACGCGCCTGCCGTTTTCTTTGCTGTTGGTTAATGCATTCAAATACCAGCTTTCGCCTTTTAACCTGGTGAACTCTGAACAGATGTTATTGGGAGGCGCAGATACTGTCCGAGGATACCCGGAGAATGAATATCTTGCAGATTACGGATGGGTCAATACTGTGGAATTACGCGCTCCGTTGTTTTTATTACCCCGCAGCTTAAAGCTCCCCTTTGATAAAAAAACTACTCCTTTGGCTGATGCGATTCAATTGGTAGGTTTCTTTGACGCCGGCAAAGGTTATCTGAATAACGCGATGGTCGGAGAGTTGCCGCATGAAACCCTTATTAGCGCAGGTTTTGGATTCAGGTTTAATCTTTATGAGCATTTGCGCGCCAGGCTGGATTTTGGTTTTCCTGTGGGCGGGGGCGCTGAGCCAAGTGATGGCTCTAACGGCAAGATGCATTTTGGCTTGCAATATGAATGGTAACTAAAATAAAAGGTAAAATTAATTTACTCAATTCTCTTAAGCACAAACTTAAGGTGTGCGCACTTTGTGCCATTTTCACCCTGGGTCTTTTTATATCTTTTTTAATCCTTCCCGTTTCTGTGGTATTAAGCGCAGACCTTCCTGAAAATCCTGTGGTCCAGGTAGGAAACCCCGCTATTTCATCTGACGGAAGAGATATGGTGATTAATGCCGGGCAGTATAATAAGACCTGGGTTGACTGGTCAGGAGGTTTTAATATCGGAGCGCAGAACAGCGTTAACAATATCGGCCCTGATGCCTCGGCGATTATGCTGCATCGTGATACCAGCGGCGCTATATCCGATATCGTTGGTGTACTCAAAGGTAATTGTAATGTGTTTTTGCTTAATCCCAACGGGATATTGTTCGCGCCCGGAGCGCAGATAAATGTCGGAGGATTGGTCGCCTCAACCTTGCATATGTCTCTGGATGATTTTGTTTCTGGTAATTATATGTTTAGTAGCGGCGAGGCTAACTTAGGTTCAATTGTTAATGCCGGTTCTATTGCTGCAAATAACCCGGGGGGCGTAACTTTAATTGCCGGGGCATTAAGCAATGAAGGGGTAATCAGCGCTAATCTCGGGACGGTTAATTTAATAAGCGGCAAAGAGGTTACTTTAGATATTAATGGGGAAGGCAGTATTCAGGCTACTGTGAATAAAGCGGTTTTAAATAATGTCTATGATAAAGAGGGCAACAGGATTAACACGGGGGTTAAGAATACCGGAACCATTAATGCTACCGGCGGCCAGGTTTATATCAAGGCCGAGGCAGTGAAAGATGTTTTTGATAATCTGATTAATCAGGAAGGCGTAATTAAAGCCGGTTCAATGGTTCAGAGAAATGGCAAGATCGTTCTAGTTTCTGATAGCGATGGTATTGTGCAGAATAGCGGTACTCTTGACGCTAGCGCTGTTGAGGCTGGAGCTAAAGGCGGAACAGTTCAAATTCTTGGTGAAAAAGTCGGCTTGTTGGGCGAGGCAAAGATTGATGTATCTGGTGATGCCGGCGGAGGCACAGTATTGGTAGGAGGGGATTATCAGGGTAAGAATCCTGACGTGCGCAATGCAAGCGTTACGTATATGAGCAAGGATGCAACTATTAATGCGGACGCTATTAACAACGGGGATGGCGGCCGCATCATTATATGGTCTGATAATGCCACGCGCGCATATGGTTTGTTATCAGTAGACGGTGGAGTAGAAGCAGGAAACGGTGGTTTTATTGAAACATCAAGCCGTAATTGGATGGATGTAAACGATATAAAAATATCTGCCGGCGCAGCATGCGGTAAAGCCGGTACGTGGTTGCTCGACCCTGAAAGTATCGAGATTACCGGAGCAACAACAAATATTACCGTAGGCGGAGCAGATCCTTTAATATATTCACCGACCGCGATTGATACCGTCACTACTCTTAATGCAGCTACCATTAATGCGGCGTTAGATACTGGAGTGGGGGTAACCGTAGATACTTCAAGCGCCGGCACAACAACTCCGGGAAAGATAACCGTTACTTCGGCAATTCTAAAGAGTGCAGATCCGGGCGGCGATGGTTCAACGCTTACCTTAGATGCTGATAATGATATTGAAATAAATAATACCATTAGCTCAACCAGCGGGGTGTTGAATGTAGTCCTTACTGCATTAGCTGGTGTTGATGTGGGTGCGGCTATTGACACAAACGGCGGCACATTTTCTTCTACCGGCACTACATTTACTAATGCAGGAGGCACAATTACTACCTCTGACGGAGCAGGCGGCATCACCATAAATCACAGCGGAGCAGTTACAATCGGAGCAGCGCTCCTCAGCGCTGCCGGTAATGTAGATATAGATTCAACCGGATCTACCGTTGCGGTAAATCAAGGCATTACTACAACCACGGGAAATGTTACTATTGATTCAGCTGTAGGCAGTACAACTACTGTTGCGGCTGCCGGTGATATACAGACAACCACAGGTATAGTAACTTTTGGCGGCACACGCGCCGATAACCTTACGACTTCGGGTGATATAACAACCAGTACCGGAGGGAATATTACTTTTACCAGGGCAACTACGCTTGGCGGTAACGTTAATGTTGACGCTGGAAATCAAACTTTTACAAGCAGCAGCACTATTAATACGCAGGGAAATGATTTAAGTATTACCGCAGACACCATTGCATTAGGAGGAAACTTTTCAGGAACAGGCAATCTTACCTTGCAGCCTGATACCGTTGGGCAGGCAATCGGTATAGGTACGGATGCAGCAGGGGCCTTTAGTTTAACAGATACAGAGGTGGGTTATATAAATAATGGCGCCACATTTACCTCTATTACTATTGGCCGTTCTGATGGGACCGGCTTAGTTACTGTAAATCCTGGCACTGGCACTACGACATTTAGCGACCCTATTACAATCCGCAGCGGTGGGGCTGGCGGTAGCATAACCGTTAATGAGATATTTACGACCGCAGCCTCTAATTCTGCAATTACTTTTACTGCTGGTTCAGGGGACTCGGGGATATTTACTCTTACCGCAGGAGCTGGCAATACTATTTCTTCTGGTAGCGGGGCGATTATTATCAGCGCAGATTCTGTTGCATTAAATACTACTGCTGATACTATAACTAGTACCGGAGCAATTACCCTGCAGCCTTCTACAACAGCCAGGCCAATTGTTCTTGCTGGCGCTGGCGCAGCTACGGATTTTGCATTAACGCAGGCAGAGATAGATTCTGTAACTACGGGTTATTCTTCTATAACTATTGGTAAATCAGCCGGCACAGGAACGCTCACATTAGGGGGCGCAGTTGATCTTGCCGGAGAGACTGCGATAATAAGAAGCGGTCAGATAAACGACGCGGTTAATGCCATTACAGCAACTAACCTTACCTTAAACCTTAGCTCTACTACAGGCGCTAACGTAGCGAGAACAACAGTTACTACTTTTGCAGCTGATACCAGCGGCGGAGATAGCGCAACAAATGACAGCCTTACGTTAGTTGATACTGCTGGCGGCGTTGATTTAGCGACTTCTAATATAGGCGATGGTAATTTAACGGTTACCGCCACTACCGGCAATATTACAGATAGCGCAACAATTACCGTCGGCGGCACAGCCTCATTTACCACCAGCCAGGCCGATGCCGATATTAACCTGGGCACACTTGCGGTAACCGGCAATATTTATGTCAACACCAATGGCGCTACCGGTAATGCTACCTTGGTCAATGCTACTGCCTTAAACTTTACCGATACCAGCACAGTAGGCGGAGCTTTAAATGCCACAGCTACTACCGGCAACCTTACTGATGCCGGAACCTTAACCGTCGGCGGCACAAGTACATTCACTACCTCAAACGCTAATGATGATATTGTTATAAATGGCTTAGCTGGCACAGGAGCGATCTCGCTTAATACTAATGGCGCTACCGGCGATGCTACCTTAATAAATACCGTAGCCACTGACCTTGCCGCATCCAGTATCGGCCAGGACTTAACCGTAACCGCCAATACCGCCGGCAACATCACTGATTCCGGCACAATCACCGTCGGCAGGAACGCCTCATTTACCACCTCAGCCGTAGGGGCAGATATTGATTTAGGTACCCTGGCAGTTACCGGAACCCTTGCCTTATCCACTAACGGCGCAGGGGCCAACGCTACAATAGTAAATAACCCGGCAGTAATCCTGTCTACCGCCACTATCGGCAATAACCTTGATGTTACCTCTACCCTGGGAACAATCACCCAGTCCGGTGTTACTACCCTTACCGTCGGCGGCACAGCTAACTTCGTCACATCAGCCAATGATCAGGCGATCACTTTAAGTAATACCAATGCCATTACCGGCGTAGTTACCTTTACTACCAATACTGCAGGAGGCAATACCGGTAATGTTACCATCGATAACGGCATTACCGCCTTACAGCTTGGCGCATCAACCATAGACGGGTCTTTAACCGCCATCGCAGGGGAGGCAATTACCGATACCGGGGTATTAACCGTTGCCACTACCTCAAGCTTTAGTGCCGATGTTACTGGTAAATCCATTACCTTAAATAATAATAATATCTTAAACGGCGCAATTACCTTAAATACCATCGGCACAGGGGATGCGCTATTAATAAATACCGTAGCCACTGACCTTGCCGCATCCAGTATCGGCCAGGACTTAACCGTAACCGCCAATACCGCCGGCAACATCACTGATTCCGGCACAATCACCGTCGGCAGGAACGCCTCATTTACCACCAGCCAGGCCGATGCCGATATTAACCTGGGCACACTTGCGGTAACCGGCAATATTTATGTCAACACCAATGGCGCTACCGGTAATGCTACCTTGGTCAATGCTACTGCCTTAAACTTTACCGATACCAGCACAGTAGGCGGAGCTTTAAATGCCACAGCTACTACCGGCAACCTTACTGATGCCGGAACCTTAACCGTCGGCGGCACAAGTACATTCACTACCTCAAACGCTAATGATGATATTGTTATAAATGGCTTAGCTGGCACAGGAGCGATCTCGCTTAATACTAATGGCGCTACCGGTAATGCCGCCCTGGTAAATACTATAGCAGTAGACTTAGCTCTTTCTAACGTTGGCGGCGCTTTAACAGCCACTGCTACTACCGGCAATATGACGGACTCAGGACTGGTCACTGTTGGTGGTGCAGGTTCATTTACTACCAGCCAGGTTGATGCCGATATTAACCTGGGCACACTTGCGGTAGCAGGCGATATTACGTTAAGTACGTCGGGAACTACCGGTAATGCCACTATTGTAAATACGGTTGCTACTACTTTAGCTGCTTCAACCATTGGAGGAAATTTAGATGCTAATAGTAGTAATAATAGTTTTGTTGTTTCAGGCGCCTTATCTACTGCCGTTGCAAATGGTTCGTTATCTCTTAATGCCGGGACTAATACCCTTACTACAAACGCAGGAGGAACTCTTGCCTCAGGTAGCGGTGCCATAACCTTAACTTCTGATGCTGTTGCTTTGGGCGATACCATTACCGGAACTGGCAATATTACTTTAACGCCCAGCACTGCTTCCACAGGTATTGGCATAGGAACGGGAGCGGCGGGTGCGTATAATTTAAATACAACCGAAATCGGTTATTTGGTTAATGGGTTTAATTTGATTACCATAGGTAATGCAGCTGGAACAGGCGCGATTGATATACAGGCGATAACCTTCCACGACCCTGTAACGATTAGGTCCCCGGCAGGTGCAGGCTCTATCACTGTTAATGGTTTGTTGCAAGATGACCATGGCAGCGGAACCCTTACCCTTGATGGTCCGGGGGCAACTACAACTTTGAATGCAGATATTGTTACTGACCGGGTTGCAATCCACATTGATGATAATTTGATAATTAACGGAGCAGCCAGAACATTAGATACAACGAATGGTGCAGCTGGCGCTGGCGCAAATATAACCATTGATGGCACAACTGACAGCACAGCTACCCAATATAATGGCTTAACGCTGGATGCAGGCACAGGCGGCAATATTACGCTTACCGGCAGCGTTGGCAGTGGAGTGACTCAGGAGTTAGGAGGCATTACAATTACTCAGGCAAATGATGTTACCTTTAGCAGCACAATAGAGGCCTCTTGGTTTGATCAAACTGATAGCCAGGGTACCACGACATTTAGCGGTGATGTAACCACTACCGGAACAACCGGTGGCTATGGTATTGACGGCAGATCAAAAACCAATATCCATTTGGATGATAATGTGGATTTAAATAGCAGCTCCAATCCTATTAGATTAAGGTCTGATTCTTTTACCTTTGACCCCGGAGCAACAATTACTGGATCGTCGGTTACGCTTGGGCCATATACGGCAGCTACGGCTATCGGCGTAGAAGACAATACCAAGGTTTGGAATGTTACTGATGCAATGTTAGATGTTATTGTCGGCCCGGTAACCATAGGTGATGCTACCACAGGAGCGATTACTATTGCCAACGGCGCCGCAGGCGGAAATATTAACTTAACTCAAAATAAGAATTTAACCTTTATCTCCGGTTCAACCATAAATCTTATCGGTGTAGGCGCTGGCCCGGCGATTACTACTACTAGTGGCGGTGCGGTTACCTTTACTAATGCTGGGATCCTTACGATTAACGCTGCCGGCGACTTGAGTTTAGATGGGGCTTTCTTGCAGGATGGCGCAGGTTTAGTTTCAACCGCAGGAGACATTACTACAACCGCTGATGCAATAACATTTACTACGGGAACTACCTTAACAGGCTCTATTGCTTTAAGTAACGGCGGCGGAGCAAATACAGGGGATATCTGGTTTAAATCTAGCTTAACCGGCACTACCACCAGCACCGAAAATCTTACTCTTACTGCCGGCGCAGGAAGTATTAAGATGGATGGCCTGGTGGGAGCAACGCGCCTCGGGGATATTTTAATAAATAATGCATTTAATTTTACCCCGGCTTTAGGTGTTAGCGCAAAGACTCTAACGCAAACCACCGGCACCGGCACTACACAGTTTAGCGATAATATTGATATTACAGGAAATATTGGGGTGCATAACGGGATTATAAACGTAGGCTCTGCCGCTAATGTTACCAGCGCCTCAGGTAATATAGATTTAGAATCACTTACGGGGTCAATGGCTCTTTCCGGTAACCTTACTGCCGTTGGCAATACGGTTACTTTGACTTCAGCCGCAAATATTACTGACACTACTAGCTCGGATACCGATATAACTGCCAATAGCCTGACGATTACTGCTAACTCCGGCTCAGTAGGTGCCTCCGGGGCAAATAATCAATTGGATACGGACGTAAATACGATTACTGCTTCTGCCGGCAACAATATTTATATTTACCAAAAGAAAGCAGTGGCTCTTCCTTCGATAGTTGCAACTGCAGGGGTAGTTGATATTGAGGCAGCCGGAACAATTACCAGCACTATTGTTAGTGCTAATGGTGGTTATGCGGTTAATCTTTATGCCACTAGCGGAGATATTTTAGATACCGTTGGCGGATTAATTACGGGTACTTCTAGTTCTACTCTTAGGGCCCCGAGCGGATTAATAGGTACTACCAGTAACCCTCTGGATGTTAAGATTACCGGTAGCCTTTGGGTTTTAGCGGGTCTGCAGCAAAATGAAGTTTCTGTCATACTTATAGGTTCAGTGAATAGCGGGGCAGCAACAGAGCGGGTTGAGATATTTGAGCCAGCTCCTCCGGGATTGGTAATCTTAAATAACCGTCTTATGGGCGGAAGTAATTATGGAAGCGGCAGTAATAGGGGCAGTATTTTGAGCCGCGGTTATGGTTATACGGCGATCATCAGGTCGGAAATATTGGATGCTGCGCTTGAGCAGGCTTTAGGGCCATGGGGCAATAACAGGATATCTCTCTGGTCATTAGGCTTAGGCACTAATGTAGGGGAGAACCTCTTAAGTTTTTCTCCGGCGGTGATAGATGTTTCCAAATATAACATATCATCAGCAAGCAGTTTTCTTCTGGGCCCAATACCTTTAGTAATAGATGTTACGCCTTTGCGTCTGCCAGAGTTGCAGATGGAAATTGATAAAACAGCGAATTATTGCACTATCCGTTCGCTTAAATAAAAGAAAGGGGAGTTGTTTATGAAAAAGTTGATTTTTTTAATAATAGCCGGTTTATTGCTGATGGGTTATGCCCTGGCTTCAGCTGAGCAGCAGACAGTTCCGCAGAAAACCGTGGCAACCAAAGCCTCTCAGGTTAAGCCTAAAGAAATAAAGGCTGACCGTAATTATGATAGCGTGGTTGATCATATAGAAGTTTATGATGATAAGGGGATGATTACTAGGGTTGAATCTGATACCAACGGTGACGGCAAGATTGACGAATGGGTTTATTACGAAGAGGGTATCCCGGTAAAAGGGGAGAAAGATATTAACGCTGACGGCAAGCCGGATACCACGTTGATCTACGATGTTAAGGGTATGGTAGTCAGGAGTGAGTCCGATACCAACGGTGACGGCAAGATTGACGAATGGGTTTATTTTGAGGCCGGCAAACCCGTTAAAGCGGATAAGGATACTAATAAAGACGGCAAACCAGATACCTGGCTGACGTATTAATAAGCTCTTGGCGCACAACGCAAATTTCCTGCCTCTCCGCGAGGAGACTAAGAACTAATCCCGGATGAAATATAAAATTCTGCCTATCCTACAAAAGAAAGATATCCCCAGGGAGTACCGAGGCACTCCTGTAGGGTTGTTATTGGAGTATCATAATTTAAATCGTCGGTTTGATGCATATTCGCAGGCGCAGCTTCTTATTGGCATGTGTATGGATAATCGCAAACACTTGCATATACCAGATAATTTTGCATTTATTATACGTAGCGGAGGGGCAAACTTAAGATACAGTGAATTCAAGGTTTCCTATGCGCTTGCCGTAGGGAAGGTAAGGTACGTTGCTTTGATTGGCCATAACCATTGCGGTATGGTCAATTTAATTTCAAGGAAAAATGAGTTTATTAAGGGGTTAGTTGATATAGCAGGTTGGAATAAGAAGGCGGCTGAGGAGCATTTCATGAATTTAGCTTTGCTGCATGAGATAGGTAATGAAACAGAGTTTATAATGAGTGAAACTAGTAGATTAAGAAAAAGATACCCCAAGATTAAGATTGCTCCTCTGTATTACCGGGTTGAAGATAACCGGCTATACTGTATTTATTAAATCCTAAAATAGAAAAGTAGCCAGAGATGAAGAAGGATTTTCTTATGAATTCATTTTTTTATGTTTCAAGCCTTATAGGCATGGTACTTGTATTTATATCTACATCTCGATATGGGGTAGGGACAACTCCGGATTCGATAGTCTACATATGTATAGCTACGATCAAGGATTCTTTATCCAGCAATGTTTCACCATTCTTTACGCCATTATTTCCCGTACTCTTGAGTTTACTGGGTTTGTTGGGAATTAACCCTCTATGTGCAGCCAGGCTTATTAATGCCCTTACTTTTGGCCTAATTATCTTTACCTTCGGACAATTATTGCGGGCGAGTATTCATTCAAAAAAGCTGATAATTTCAGGAGTTCTTTTAATTCTATTTTCTATCCCACTTTTAAAAGTATCGGTTATGGCATGGACTGAGCCATTGTTTATTTTACTGGCTATTTTATTTATTATTTATTTGTTCAAGTTCTTGAATCAAAAACAATCGTTTGTCTTAGTTACGCTTTCTGTAATTACAGCATTTTCTTGTTTACAAAGATACATTGGTATTACTTTAGTGCTTACAGGATTGCTTTCGTTCATTTTCTTGCTTCCAAGAGAATCTTTCATACAAAAACTTAAATATATAACTATTTTTTGCGTTATTTCTATAACCCCATATTTTATTTGGCTTACGCATAATTATGTATTTACAAACAGGATATTTGGGGCGCGTTTTCCGTCGGATATAAATTTATGGCGAAATATTTACTTTAGCTTGGATGTCATAACAACATGGTTTGTACCTGGGGAGGTACCTTTTTTAATAAGGGCCTTGAGTTTTATCATAGGCGTATCCACAATCGCAGGGTCAGTACTTTTGGTGCACTTAAAATATAAACAGCAAGCCCACAATGTTTTAATTAAGATATTGCCTGCCTGTTTCTTTGTGCTAGCCTATAGCACATGCCTAATTATCCTGGCGACGATAACTGATATGGATCAGATAAATGACAGATTATTATCGCCAGTATATGTTTTTATTGTTTTGCTTGCCCTAGTCGGGATCGAGTATAGTTTAAATCTATTCAGCCAGGCGCTTAAGAACAGGCGCGCAGTAAAGCTTATCATTATGGCATTATTTATTCTTTGGTTAGCATATCCATTAACGCGGATTATTAGGTATACCGCTAAATGGATATCTACTGGTGCTGGAGGATATAATACTGCCAGATGGAGAGGGTCTTCTCTTATAAGATGGTTACTCGCTCATCCTTTAGATGGCCTAATATATAGCAATGATCCGCATGCTATTTATATTTTCTTAGGTAAGATTCCCCGGGTGCCTTTGAAGTCACAATACTCCAATATTTATAAAACGGCTGATGATTTACAGAGAATCAAAGAATTACTGAAGGTAGACAAGAGAGCTTATCTGGTTTGGTTTTATAAACCAGAGAGAAAATACCTTTATAGCAGAAGAGATTTTTATCCCGAGCTGGTTCTAGAGAAAATTGCTTCTTTTCCCGAAGGGGTAGTTTACCTGTTAAGGCAAAAGGAGCTAGCAGCTCCTTAGTAGTTATTTTCTATGGAAAGATTTAATCAAAAATTTAGCTTAGTTATACCTACATATAATGAGGCAGCTAATATTGAAAGCCTGTGTAGTTTATTAGTGGAAGTATTATCAAAAAATAATATTGATTTTGAGGTTATTATAGTTGATGATAACAGCCCGGATCAAACCTGGAGGGTTGCTCAGGCAATCTCTGAAAATGAGAGAAGAATAAATGTAATTCGCAGAATGCATAAAAAGGGATTGGCTACAGCGGTTATAGCGGGATGGAAAAGCGCCAAAGGGGATATCTTGGGGGTTATGGACGGGGATCTGCAGCAGCCTCCCGAGACAATCCCGTTTTTATTAAGCAAATTGAGTGAAAATAACCAAGTTGATATAGTAGTTGCAAGCCGTAATATAAAAGGCGCTATGGCTTTAAGGCGCAGCGCTTGGAGAAGCTTTGTCTCTTGGTTAGGTACTTTTATGAGTACCCTGCTGCTCCCAAAGTTACTTACGCAGGTAAGTGATCCTATGTCGGGTTTTTTTATCTTGCGCAAAGATGTTATAAACAATAAAACATTAACTCCCTTGGGATATAAGATTCTCCTTGAGGTTTTGGCAAAAGGAAGGTATAGGAAAATAGCAGAAGTGCCTTATGTATTTGCTGAGCGTAAAAAGGGGGGTAGTAAGGCCGGGTTAAGGCAGTACTTGTTATCCTTTTTCTATTTACTGAGGTTGAGAATCCAAAGTAGATGAGCTTAAAAAGCTTGTGGTGCATAGTGACTTATGGTATGGTAGATGGCAGATTAAATCTTATGGTTTAAAATATCACAGGAGACCCCGTGAATATATTTGTAGGTAATCTTTCTTTCTCTGCTAAAGAGGAGGATGTTTATAAAGCCTTTGCCGATTTTGGCGCGGTTGCTAATGTGGCTATCGTGATGGAGAAAAAAGGTAAGAAATCCCGGGGGTTTGGGTTTGTTGATATGCCGGTTGAGCAAGAGGCATTATCTGCAATTGCTGCTTTAAATGGAAAAGAGATATTAGGTAGGCCAGTTAATGTTATGGTTGCTTTGCCTAAGAAACCAGGAACTGAACATCCCGCTAAGAAGATCTTTTCTCAGCCGCAAACGATAGCTGGCAGCCAGCAGGAACCTTCTTTTAGGAGGACAGGCAGGTATAAACAGGGCAGGCGCTCAATCAGCTATACTAAAAAACGTATAGCCGTTGGCATTACTACTCCTGTTGCCGAGCGTAAATATAAACCTAATCCGATGCGCTGGCGCAAGAAACCAAGATGGAGCAGCTCTTCCCAAAGGTCTCTGGGTGAACTTAATTCTGGAGAAAGAATAGAGAGTAGCCAATCAAAGCCATGGAAAAGAGCTCAGGGTATGGCTAAGCCTTGGCGTAAAAGTAGTAGTTTGCAGCATCCTCATTCGAGAAGAGGGGGTGTAGCTAGGGGTAAGAAATGAAATTAAAGCTTAATCTTTTTCCCGTAGTTGCGGATATAGAGGAGAGAGTAGCGCATATCATCCAAGAAGCAGTGGATGGCCGGGCCAGTATAGTTGAGATTGCTTACGGAACAGCTGCAGAGAGTGTGAAAAAACGCATCCTTAATTTCTTAAACAAAAAAGAGATCCGCCGGCTTTATTCAAGATTAGAAAAGACTGATAAAGGCTGGGGCAGGGTTTATCTGCACTTTAGATGGAAATAGAGTAAAACATGGCTAAGAATAATCTTATTGATGAATTTTATTCGCTGGTTCAGGTAGATGATCATGATGGCCATTATGCTGAAGATATAAAAGACGGTACTTATTTTGGCCTGCCTTTAGAGAGTATTGTTGCAGCTGAAAAACGCATGCGTTCATCCGCAGAGCAAGGCATTGCTTATTTCTCAATGGAGTTTGGCCTGGCCACCAGTTGCTATAACAAGTTTTCCAGCAAGCTTCCTTTAAATATCAACAATAAGCTTCCGGAGAATGCGGTTTTCTCCAATTTCCGCGTGGTGGATTATTTCTTTGTCTTGCATCCTGATAATATCATTGATTTGCCTATTTATAGCGGCGGCCTGGGGGTTTTAGCCGGGGACACAGTAAAGACTATGGCTGATTATAAACTTCCGGTTGCGGCAATAGGGATACTCTGGAATTCCGGTTATTTCAGGCAGAAGTTCTGGTTTAAGTACGGCCAGGCTCCCGAGAAGATGCGTTGGGATCCCTATAGCTATCCCGGGTTAATCCCCCTAAAGAATAAAATTAAGATTGCTCTTAAGCAGGAGGAGGTGCATCTTCGGCTTTGGAAATATTATGTATACAGCTATAAACATGATGCTGTCGTGCCGCTGATATTGCTGGATTCAAATATTGAAACTAATAGTGAGCGCGCTAAGAACCTGACGGACCAGCTTTATCGCAGCGATAATGTGTTTTTAAAGTTACTGCAGAGGGTAATACTTGGTTTTGGTGGGATAGGTGCGCTAAATGAGCTAGGTTATAATATCGGTACGCACCATCTTAATGAAGGCCATGCCGTGTTTGCTTTTATTGCTAAAGCCAGAGGATTATCGGAAGGCGAAGTAAGCAAACTTAAAGGCCAGTTTGTTTATACCTGCCATACTCCCGTGGAGGCTGGGCATGACAGGTTCTCTCTGGATGATTTAAATAAAGTGCTTAGAAAAGAAGATATTGATATTATTGAGAGATTTGGCAAGGAGCGCCCCGGATTAATTAATCTTACCTTGCTTTCTATGAATATATCTTCGGCAACCAATGCGGTCTCTCATAATCACCAGAAAGTTATGCATATTCAGTTTCCTAAGTACAAGGATCAGATACAGTATGTAACCAATGGCGTGCATCCCTATACCTGGATGTCGCAGAGGTTTAATGAACTTTTTGAGCAGTTTCCCAAGGTCTTTCATGATTTTAAAAGTAACCCCATGATTTTATCAAAAGCGGCAGCGCTTAAAACGGATGCAGATTTTCGCGCGCGGTTATGGCAGGCACATCAATCTAACAAATCTGATTTATGTAATTTCCTGGGTAAATGGAAGCTGGATAAGGATAGTTTCACGATTTGCTGGGCGAGGAGAGTCGCTGCGTACAAAAGGCCAAGCCTTATTTTGCATGATATTAGCAGGTTGGTGCGTATCGCCGAAGACATTGGGCCTTTGCAGATAATCCTGGCGGGTAAGGCGCATCCTAATGACAATCTAGGTTTTACTTATATCAATGAGATGTTGGATAAGGTAGATAGGTTGAATGAAGATTACAATAAGCTAAAGATTATTGTTCTGGAGAATTACGATATATCGCTAGGGAGACTGCTTACCTCTAGCGTTGATGTTTGGCTGAATAATCCCTTGCCACCCTTTGAGGCTTCTGGCACAAGCGGAATGAAGGCGATTCTAAACGCAGTCTTACAGATGAGCACGGTTGATGGCTGGGTGGCAGAGGCAATAGATAGGCCGATGGGCGCTTTCTTTGGGTATAAGAACAGCGAAGGCAGTGTAGGCAATGAATTTGATTTGCATATGAATGAAGATTCTGAAGAGCTGTATAGCACTTTAAGTGGGTTGGTGCGACTCTACTATAAAACTAATCAGCATGGCAAGGCAGATATTTCTTCTGCATGGATAGATATGATGATTGAATGTATTTGTGCTGCAGCAGAGTTTAATACTTATCGCATGCTTGATCAATACAAGAGTATTATTTGGAAGATTGCTTAAAATCGTATAGATTTATCTTTTAAAAGTGATAAAATTAACGAGCGGACACTTTATGGAGCGTAAGCGAGATAAAGTGTAGGCAGAGCCGTCCGCGAGTTAATCCCATCGTCTAGCGAGCGGATCTTGAGGGTATTTGCGAAGCGAATTGACGATGGGAGGATAGATTAATAAATCTTGCGCCCATAGCTCAACTGGATAGAGCACCAGCCTACGGAGCTGGTTGTTGCTGGTTCGACCCCAGCTGGGCGCAATTAATATGCGTAAAATTGATAAGTACTATATGTCCGAGGCCTTAAAAGAGGCCCAGAAGGCATTTGCAGAAGATGAGGTGCCTGTAGGAGCGGTTATCGTCCATGAGGGCAGGATTATTGCCCGCGGTCATAACCAGATCGAACGCCTGAAAGACCCTACTGCTCATGCCGAGATAATTGCCATTACCAGCGCAACGCACTATCTGGGGACAAAGTGGTTGAACGGCTCTAGCCTCTATGTTACAATTGAGCCATGCAGCATGTGCGCGGGGGCGATGGTCCTGGCACGCATAAAGAATTTATACTTTGGCGCCAGCGACCCCAAGACCGGAGCCTGCGGATCGGTTATAAATATCGCAAACCATAAGAAATTAAATCACCGTATAAAAGTAACCAGGAGGATTCTCGAGTCCGAGTGTAGCTCTCTGCTGAAGGACTTCTTCAGAGGAAAAAGAAAAAGCTTATAAACATTGGAGAGGTGGCTGAGTGGTCGAAAGCAACTCACTGCTAATGAGTTGACCTGGGCAACTGGGTCCCTGGGTTCGAATCCCAGCCTCTCCGCCAGTTAGGATAGGGCGCTGTTAAGAAGAGCCCCCTATAGGGGGCTGCCGACGAAAAAACGAGACGGCGCTCTTTTAAAATAAAGTTCGAACCAATCTTTTCCAGAAATTCCTTCTGGGATTCTAAATTTCCTTCCTTTACGGCGTATTCCGTTCTGTTTAATAGGTTTACGAAATCCCTTGCCGGTTCGAACCAAGAATTACTCCCAGCAGCAAAATCCCGCACAGATTCCTGCAACTTCTTCTTTTCGTTGATAAAAGTTTCTTTCTTGGCTTGATATTCTTCAAGCGTCAGACTGCCCTCAAGGTAAACGTCAATAAGCTTGCTGATTTTAGTATCAACCTCTTTAATGTTATTCTCAAGATTTTGCTGCTGAGATTGCGTGGATAGAAGAGAGTAGTTGCGGTCTCGCTCAAGCTCTTCAATGATGCGCTTTGTCCAGTTGTCAGACAAAGAAACTTTTTGAATAAACTTGGCGATTTGCGCGGCAAGCTCTTCTTCGCGGACATACTTTTGCTTACAATTTGTTAATCGCTTAGTGCAACGATAATAAACATGGCCTTTCTGTAATTCAGCGGTTATTGACCGTCCGCACTCACCACAACGCATTAACCCCCTAAGAACAAATCTCTTTTTTTGTGGCTCCTTATACTTGCCGCGCAAGTGCATTACTTCCTGGCACCTATCAAAAAGTTTCTTTGTAATAATCGGCTGATGAGTGCCTTCGTAAACTTCGCCCTTGTAGCGGAATACGCCGTAATAAAGAGTGTTTTTGAGCATCGTTTGATACTGGCTTATGCTTAGAGATTTATCTTTCCTGCCAGTTAGCCCAAGAGGGTTTATTTTGTTTCGTATCTCTTTAAGTGCGTATTCGCCAGTAGAGTAAAGCTCAAAAACCCTCTTTATGAAAGGAGCTTTGCCCTCGTCAATAATAATCGTGCGAGTTTTACGGTCGTTAAGGTAGCCTATGGGCGCCCACTGCGGCCAGATGCCTTTACTTAGTTTCAACCTTATCCCTCTGCGGATATTTTCAGATAAGGCGTCTATATAATATTTGCTCTGACCGAAAACAATAGAGAGCATAAACTTACCTTGAGCGTTGTTATCGAATCGGAGAGTGGGGAAACGCAGGTCCTTAATCACCTTTTGATCTACAAGGTAGATTATCCGGCCGCCGTCAACAGAGTTTCTCGCTAATCTATCTGGGTGCCAGGCAAGGATACCGTCCGCAAGTCCACGCTCAATAGCAAGAATCATCTCGTTAAACAGTGGGCGCCCCGGCCTCTTGGCGGTCTTAGCTTCGACTACTTCCTTAATAACAACAAGGTTTTCTCTCTGGGCGTGTTCTCTTAATTCCTTGAGTTGTGCTTCAATAGAGAGGACCTGCCTATCTTCGTCATCCGTGGACTTGCGGGCATAGAGAAAGTATCTCATAGGGCAAAGCTCCTTTCATTGGGAAGGAAATTTAGAATCAGTCATTTAATTTTGAGCCGCGACTACTCAAAATTAAATGACAAAAGATTGGTGAAGAACTTTATTTTAAAAGAGCGCCGTCTCGTTTTTTCGTCGGCAGCCCCCTATAGGGGGCTCTTCTTAACAGCGCCCTATCCTAACTGGCGGTGTGCATATCGTTGCGTACGAACCATATTTATGCACACCTGATTTATTATTAATAGGCACCGCCGCTTGGGCGGCTCCCGTATCTCCCCTGCACCGCTCGGCTTTGCTTGGGCAAAGCCTCGCTTGGCGTCCCGCTAGGTCGCGGGACTTCTTGCCAATTTTAGTGCGTGTGCGGCGCAGCTGCTGCTGCAGCCGGGTGGGGGCGGCTGCA